>Ga0247611_10002804_pt1 | contig 27054 bp, 14 predicted proteins | sample 177DNAGHGhighgp2_FD_192422 | JGI IMG/M metagenome (GOLD analysis project Ga0247611, IMG submission 192422) | Sheep rumen microbial communities from Palmerston North, Manawatu-Wanganui, New Zealand - 1770 DNA GHGhigh gp2 | ecosystem: Host-associated > Mammals > Digestive system > Stomach > Rumen... | reverse complement strand
AGGGGCAATACGCCTTCCTCGATGTCAAGGAGGCCAATGCCCCTATCGGACTATGGCCCGACCTGGAATATGTAGGCGAAGAGATGGACTTGCCCAGCGGCGGTATAATGCTGCTCTACACCGACGGTCTGAACGAGGCCGAGAACCGCCAGCAGGAACAGTATGGCGAGGATCGCATCCTGCAGCTGATGACTTCGCAGGCATCTCAAAGCATGCGCGACATAGTTGAGGCCCTCAAGACCGACACCGACCGCTTCCGCGACGGTGCCGAGCAGAACGATGACCTCACCATACTGGCCTTCCATGTAAAAAGCTGATCAATTTAAGGAGTTAGAAGGAGATAGAAGGAGTTCTTGCCTTGCACGTTGAATCACTAAGTCAATCTGTACTCCACGACTCTCAGCCGTTCCACGGGCATACCAAGAACACACGTTTGTCTTGAATTAGCCAAGTAGGATGCCAGTGAAGATGCGGCCGGAGTTGATGCCGAGGCGACGGGCGGAGAAGAAACGGGTGTACTGCTGGTAAGTGCAGACGGGCGAAACGGTGACAGCGTCAGCGGGAACGCCCGATGAGAGTAGTTGCTGGCGGTTGCACTCAGGTAGGTCGATGTGCCACTTTTCATGTTTTTTGCTGATGGATTCCATGTCAAAACCTGCATGGGCGAAGGCATCGTAGACTTCGTCGCCCACTTCAAAGCTGTCAAGATGAATGCCTGGGCCTATCTGGGCAACGAGGTCAGCCGGACGGGTGCCATAGACGGCTGTCATCTTTGCCACAGCCTTCGCTACGATGCGCTGCACGGTTCCACGCCAGCCGGCGTGAATGGCACAGCCGGCACGGTGCACCTTGTCGTAAAGCAGCACGGGGATGCAGTCGGCCGTCGACACGCCGATGCAAACACCCGCCACACCGGTCATCAGCGCGTCAACACCCTCAAGCCTTTGCTGACGCTCTTCTGCTGACAGGCTCAGCATGTTTTCATCAACCACGGTCACCTCCGTCAGGTGTACCTGATGGGGCATGAGCAGGCGGTCGTCGCTGATTCCCAATAGCGCACAAAGTGCCTCGCGGTTCTGCCTGATGGCCTCCCCGCTATCGCCGCAATAGCGGTTGATGTTGAACTCGCTATAACGTCCCTCGCTATAGCCTCCCTGTCGTGTGGTGCTGAAGGCCGTTACGCCCTCGCCCATATTATAATAATCCAGTCTTGGCTCCATTTTTCTTCTCGCTTTCCACAAAAGCCATGATTTCACGGTTCCTTTGTCCTGTTCATGGCTGGATGGTGTTATTGATAGATGACAATGTCACTGAGCGTTGCCCAGGAGGGGGTGTCGGTATAGGTGGTCTGGTAGACTCCCACGCCGACGGTGGGTGCTGTCAGCTCTATGGGCGAGCCGGGCATGTTCTGCCACGTCTGGCCGTCGCGGCTGGTACGGGCGAAGAGCTGGTTGCCGCGACGCTCGAACTGCAGGATGGGGTCGAAGTCATAGCCCTTGTAATTAGGGTATTGCGGCCGTCCTTGAGGGCTGAGCACGGTGAGCATGTTGCCGCAGTTGTACAGCGGAAAAGCACCAAGCTGATAGTAGGTGTCGCCGTTCTTGCCCTGCAAGCGTCCTTCGGCCGAGCGGGCTATAAGCAGCCCCGTCTCGTTATAGCCCTTTACAGCATGGTCGGCAAGGCCCTCCATGTCACTGACACGTGCCATCACGACGAAATCGCCAGTAAGCTCTTTCAGCAACTGCGCACCGTTTGACAGCGGGGCGCTGTTAAAGTCGGCAGTGGTGGCACTGAGCCTGTAGTCCGTGGGCACGCCGCTGACTGCTTTCATCGCTGGCGAAAGGGTGAAACGACTGTCGGGGTCGCTCTCGTCGAAGTCGTCGTCGCCCAGCGACGGCAGCTGTGAGTGTTTCGTTGTGGCGTATATGTGTGCCGCCTCCTGACTGCTGGTAGCCGTGGGCGTGATGCTCAGGCTGCTGATGTAGCCTTTGAAGAAGTTGGCACCGGAGGCATCGGCACCAATGGTGACCTGCCCCTCGGGGCGAACCATCAGGAAGTTGTTCTGTTCGTGCAGCAACCGGCCGTCAAGATAGACGCGCTCCATCCATCCATCGAAGGTAAGCAGCCAGTGGTGCCATTGGCCTACGGCGTTGCCGACGGCATCGGGCACTCCGTAGCTCTCGAAGGAGCCGTTATGGTTGACGAGCCCTGCCTGTGGGTCGCTGCCAAGACGCAGCTCGGTAGTGGCAAGGTCGGCACGCGATGCCGACAGCGCTGCTATGGTCTGCACGGCTCCGCCCTCTGTCTGCAGCAGCCATGCACTGATGGTATAGGGACTGTTGTAGCAATACTCGCGGGGTAAAGGCATAGCGGCAGAGAGCGACTGCGACCCGTTGAAGAACAGTGCCCAGCGCCCATCCTTGATACGGGCACGCAGGGGCTTGTTGGCCTTGAGGATTGAGGATTGTGGAGCGGCCGTGATTTCGGTGACGTCGAAGGGTTGCTGCCTGCCTTGGGCCAGTTGGCTCACATTGAAGGAAATGGTGGCACTGCCCCGGTCTGCAGGCTCCACGTCTTTCTGGTGCATGCCGGGATAGCCATTGTTGCCCTCAACACCGATGGAGGGGAGTTCTGGTGCCCGCTTCCACACCTTGACGTTCCAGATGGCAGGAATATGGCCGTTCTTCTGCGTGTCGGTGATGGTGATGCGCAGATAGCGGGCCTTACAAAGTGAAGAGTGAAAGGCTACGGGTAGGCGAGCTTTGCTCGGGAATGGAGTGAAGAGTGAAGAATTAGCAGAGGCCTTGTCAATCATGGGCGAGCCCTGCATGGTGTTCTGCGTGCGGTCGGCAAAGAGCATCCAGTGGCTGCCGTCGAGTGAGGTCTCTACCTTGTACTGGTAGAAGAAGGTGGCGTACTCGAACTGCGTCCACACCTCGCTGAACTTCTGCGGCTTGCCGAGGTCTATCTGCAGCCACTCGTCCTGATGCTTGCCTGTAGCCCAGTTGGTGCCAGCGGCTTTCCACAGCGTGGCGTTGTTTTCGTCAACCGCATATTCGGGACGGAACCTGTCATCGTAGTAAGAGGAGGCGGTCACTTTGGCTCCGTAGGCCAGATTCTTTCTGAGGTGAGGGGTAAGGGGCGCAAGGTGAGAGAACACACTCTTTGCATCGTGTGTGGGAACAACGGGCAGGATGTTTCCGTCGTTGTCGAACGTCAGCTCGTCGATGCACACCTGGCGGTTGAAGCCGTGTACGGAGCGGGGCAGGTTGTGACGGTGGTAGACGATGTAGTAGCGGCCATCCTGCTCCAGGATGCTGTGATGGCCCGGTCCGTGCACGGTCTGGTCGGCATTGGTCTTGAGGATGCAGCCCTTGTACTCGAAGGGACCCATGGGTCCTACGGTCGACGTGGCATACTGCACGCGATAGGTGTCGTCATGGCAGGAGCCGGAGCTGTAGGTAAAGTAGTAGATGCCGTCACGCTTAAACACGAAGGGCGCCTCGAAGATGTCCCTCAGCTCGGTATTGGGAATGAGGCGCTTCTCGCCCAGCTTGGTGCCATTCACCTTCGTGACGCCGCAGCCGAAGCCCTTGTAGATGCCCCAGGTGCAGAAATAGAGATACTCCTGACCGTCGTCGTCGCGGAAGAGCTGCGGGTCGAGCGTGATGGCGTTGTGGACGAAGCGGTCGGGAACCAGCACGGCATTGTCCTTGCCCAGCATGTTTCTCCACGGTCCTACGGGCGACGTGCTCTCGCCCACCAGCACCTCGCAGGGGCGGCAGTAGTAGTAGCGGAAGGATCCGTCGGGCTGCTGCAGCACGTCGGGAGCCCACACCACCTCGGTGGTAGGCCAGTTCATCACCATGTTCTTCCAGTTGCAGAAGTCCTTCGACACCCACACCTGTGCCGGCCCATAGCCATTGCCCGTGCCGTCGGTAGTGGCGTAGAGGTAGTAGGTGTCGCCGAACTTACGGATGGTGGGGTCGGCGAAATAGCCCGGAATGAAGGGGTTGGCAGCACCGGGTGCGTTCCATGACTGCGCCTCAGCAGCGACTGCCCACGCTGATAACAATAGAACTATAAGAAGTCTGTTCATATCACTTAATCACAACCCGTTGTCCGGTCTTGCCATGCATGCGACCAGAGGTCGAGCGGACTATATACAGACCTTGCGTGGGATTCTCAACACGACGCCCCTGCAGGTCATACACCTCTTTACTATTTATCCTTTCTTCTTCTATTGGCAGTTCTACTGCATCAAGAGTGGGGTTGGTATAGTCTATGCCGGTCAGCGTGGCCGAGGATACAGTGCCGCCTACGGTAATGTTGAACACGAAGTTGGCATTGGCATAGACGTTGCCCTTCTGATGATAGCGCAGTGTCTGACGGATGGTGTACTTGGAACCTTCGGAACAGCGACCGGGATACTGCCCAATGGAGAAGGTGAGCGTTGATGGGGTGAACTCAGAGAACAAACGACTGGCGCTGCTGGCGTAGTCGATAACCCCGCCGGCAGCCGTAAACCAGTGGCCGTAGCCGTTGGCTGTGCTACCCGACTGTATGAGTGTGCCGTTGGCATTGGCGGCATAGAACGAAATCTTGCCGAGTGCAACGCCATTGGCGTTCCACGCCTGCATTTTGGATGCAATGGCCGAGGGCTGCAGCTGCAGGGCGGTGCCGAGGGCTGCAGCTGCCTGTCCGCCGACGGTGACAGTAGTGCCGCTGTAGTACTGGGCATCGCGCGGGAAGGTGACGTCGTAGGTGAAGGTGATGTCGCTGACATCGCGCCCGTCGAGCGTGGCATTGGCATAGACGGTGGCCGAGGTGCCGAGGTCGGTGCCCTCAAGCGAGAAGCGGTAGGGCCACATGTCATCGTCATCGATCTTGTCGTCCCAGCGGTGGGTGATGTAGTTCTTCAAGGCAGGAGAGACGACGAGCCAAAGACGGCTGACGCCCTCGGGCACGGTGAAGAAATAGGCCTCGGTCTTCTCGCCACGCCCCTGACAATAGATGCTGTCCTCGGAGAAATAGCGGCGCGTGCCGTCGTCCATCAATGCCACATAGCCCATGCGGAAGCCGCGCCATGAAGCATTGCCTTCCTTCGACACCAGATATTTGCGGTTGCCACTGGCGTCGGCAGGCAGCTTGGTCCACTGTGTGTCGCCGTTCAGGTATTCGCCGGGATCGTTGTCATGGAGCTTTGAAGCGGGACTCAGTCCTGTGAGGTTGGTGGTGACAACGGTGCCGGGCTGCGGTACTTGCAGGGGAATGACGTTGAAGCCCGTGCCCTGCGGACAGCTGGCCAAGGCCACCTGATACTCGTTGTCAGCGGTGAGCACGCAGCGATAGCCGAAGTCGCCGATGTAGGGATTGCGGTAAGGCTTACACGCCTCGACGTCCCAGGTGACCAGATGGCAGGCGTAGTCGAAGTAGAGCTTGTAGAGGTCGCGCACCGAGAGGCCCTTCTGCTTCATCAGTGCCTGATTGAAGTCGCTGGCCTTGCCGTTGGTCTGACCGGTCATGGGCGTGTTCCACACCTTGGCCACGGTCTGTATGTCATCGTAATACTGGCAGAGGAAATAGTGCATCCAGTAGCTCTGGTAGCGATGCCACTCGTGCGAGAAGGCGTAGTTGTGGCTGTTGCGGAACACGAAGATGCTCTGGTCGTACATCAGTTCGGGATAGGACTGTGCAGCCTGCCACTGTGCCGTCTGCTCCCAGATGGCCTGTCCGTTGCCGCAGGCCAGGTGGAAGCCGGTATTGTCGGTCGACGAGTTCTGGTGTCCGCTGTGCTCGGCGTAACACATGTAGTGGAAGGAGTGACCTACCTCGTGGGCGACGGAATGGCCCACAGGCTTGCAGGTGGCCGAGTTGAGCCACAGCGCGCTGACCATAAAGTCGTAGCCGCCGCCATAGCAGGCCCAGTCGCCCGGCTGCGAATAGTTCATCAGCACCATCACTTTATATTTGCTCAGGTTGGACTTCACTGGGTCGACGAAGCCCAGTTGGTTGATCTCCAGGTCGAAGAAGGCCTCGCACTTCTGCAGCAGGTCGGGGATGTCAACGTAGTTCCAGTTGCTCTTCGGCAGTTCGTTGGGTTTCTTGTTGCCGTAGTTCTTGTCCCAGAAGATGATGACGTTGTCGGACTCTACAGAGCGCGACTTCGACCAGGTGTACTTATTGTCGGGGTCGCTCTCCTTGTAGAGCAGCGAGTCGCTGGGCCACGGGTTGCGCCACTCGTTGGGAATGTACACCGTTTTCTGTGCCAAGGTGCTGCCTGCTGACAGCAGGAGCATCCATGCAATGTAAAAGATCTGTTTCATAGTTTATCTGTTTTTTTTGTTTTTAATCTTCATTTTTCTGGTACAGGTATCGAGGCTATCAGATAGGAGATATGTATGAGCCGGTTCTGTAACCATTTGTGCATCTTCTCCAGTTCCTTGTCGAAGGACTTCCCTTGTAGCGGCCATCGCTGGAACTCACGGTCGATGGCACCCGAGGCACGCAGCTCGTCCACATGCTTCATGCACTCGTCCCAGGCGTGCGTGACGATGGTGTCCTTGCAGGCGGCCCACTGCGCCTTGTACTGCTGCACGAACTCGCGGCAACCGAAGAGGTCGGTGAAGAACTGCGGCACGTAGCTGTAGTTGCCATTGCGCTTCAGGGGATTGCTGCCCATGACGGTCTCGGTGAAAGAGGCGAAGTAGTCGTGGCCCGCATACATGTTGCTCCAGTCGAAATCATAGCCCGCATCGAAGTCCCACAACGGCCCCATCACCCACTTGCCATCGCCGTCCTTATGGAGATAGATGGATCGGGGGGCAGAGAGTTCTACGTTGTAGACGAACTCCTGTATCTGCAGGTATTTGATGAAGGTGGGAATGTCCAAAAGCTGGCTCACCTTGCTGTAGTCCTTCTGTTTGATGGCTTGTTCCAGCTGAGCAAAGACCGTGCGCACGGAATCGACGGTATTCGGAGTGAAGGCCTCGTCGTCGGGATATTTCACACAGCACGGCATCCGGTAGATCTTGCTCCAGAAATTATCACCTGCGTATGGGCTTTCGCCGGGACCGTCATCAACATCGAGTGAGAGCAGGATGCCGCGCTCGTTGCTCACGTCCACGCGATTCTTGTTCTGCTGCACCTGCTCGGTGAGCTGGTAGAGTCCCTGATACTCGCCGTTGAGAAACAGCTCCACATAGCGCGTGTGGTTGGTGAATGGCAGGCCAAGAGCACGCCCCATCTCGAAGACAAAGGTGTTCATCAGGTCGGTCACGTCGCGATAGTTGGCCAGCAGTACCCAGCTCCTGGCTTTGTCTAATCCCAGGATTTTGTGCTTGGTGTCGAGTTTGATGCGATAGGGCTTCTTATCGTACCAGAGGAACGAGCTGTTGCCGCGTCCGCGGATACTGGCACTGCCGGAATAGTTCGAGAAAGAGCCTTGGGCGCCGAGCGAAATATAGCAGGGTTTGTACGCATCCCTCGACGTGACGGCTCTGCCGTCGGCGGTGGTCAGATAGAGCTGGAACACCTTGTAGGGATTCTTCGTCTCCAAGAGCGGGTCGTCCTCAAACTTCAGGCTGTCGATGCTGGAACGGAGGAAGGGCACGCCCTGTCCTGCCGTCACATTGAATACAAGGGATGTGCCGGTGAAATCAACGTCCTCTATCTCGTCCATGGTGACGGGAAAATCCCACCGTGTGTTCTCATGGTTGGTATAGATGTGGACGCGCTTCTGCGCCGACAAGTATTGGCCGACGCAAAAGAAGAGAAAAACGACAAGAAGTCTATGGGCGCTATTTATCATCAATCTGGAATTCGTAGGGGAACTGTCTGTAGGCTAATGATCCTTGTTCTGTTGCTGCGCTCATCATCACATCGTCGTGTCTATCAGGCGCACCCATCACAACGAGGTAGAGGTGCTTCAACTTTTTACCTTTAGGAACGGCAAACTTGGTGGCATTGACCACGCTGTAACAGCTCTCGCCGTCGGTGGTCACGCCGACGAAGCCGTAGCGCAGATGGTCGCCCTTGATGCGCAGGCTAAACATCTTCGACGAGAGATTAACCCTGCCGTCGAGCTTGATGGCGTTGAAGCCATAGCCTTCGGGCTGTTCCTTGGGACGCAGCCACCCCGAAGCCGCCTGCTCCAACTCGGTGTCGAAAGTGCAGGCGTAGGGACGTGTCTCTTTGCGTGCATGGTAGAAATCGAAATTCACCAGGTGCTGGTAGCCGCGCAGCATCTCGTCGCAGAAAGCCGACTGCGTCAGGTTGTTCATGCGCTTGTAGGTGACGACGGGGTCTTCCCCCAACCTACCCTGCCGGAACAGCTCCGCAATGAACTTCCGTCCATGCAGGTCGCTCCACCACTGCAGCACGTAGGGCGAGTGATAGATGTTCTCTATATGGAGATAGGCTTTATGCGTGAGCTTCTTGAACGCCTCGAAGTGGTAGTTCTCGTCGGTCAGCCAGTCGGGGTTCACCTGCCAAAGCATCCACTGCGAGGCCATCTCAAAGAAACCGGTGCCACCCCAGCAGTCGCCAATGCTGTCGGCCATGATCTGCGACTGGAACGAGTGCCCCAGTTCGTGGGCCATGCAGTTCATCTTCGTGTCCTGTATGCGGTTGGGAGACACCCAAAGGGCGCCGATAAAGTTGTCGTAGGTGCCGCCGTAGGCCGTGCCGTCGAGCGAATAGTTCACCATGACCATCATCTTGTAGCGGTCGGCCTTACTTTGGGAGTAAGAGTTTATAAATCCCAGCGTGTCGCGGAAGAAGTGATAGAACGTCTGCACGCGGTCACGCAGGTTCAACAGGTTAAATGACATGTCGTGGCCTTCCAACTGCGGCGGGTTGCTCACGTCGGCTCCGAAGCCTCGCTCCCACATGAAGATAAGGTCATCGGTCTCGATGCTCCGTTTCAGCGACCACCGCGACGTGTCGGCCTTGAGATCCATGCCCCGCAAGTCCTCTGGTATGTAGAGCTTTTTCTGCGCACAGGCCTGACTGCCCATTAACGGTACGGCGAAAAGACACAAACACTTGATTCTGTAATCCATATCTGCTTTCTGCTTGTTCTGAGTTGCAAAGGTACTTATTTCCCTTGGTGAATTCTAAAACTTTAGGCCAAGATGATAATAAAATCGTCTAATATGGCGTTATTTTTAGGAGATTGCATGATATTTCCATCACTTTGGACTATTTTTTTACACCGAGCGGCAATAAGTATATACCTTTGTGGCATGAACATCTTAATGATACATGATATGAAGAAAATCGTGATGGCAGGCCTGATGTCTGTCCTGTTCCTGACAGGCGCATCGGCAGCTGACCGCCGTGACGTTGTGAACGTAGAGAAAGTGAACGTGGCAGTGGCCGTGGGTAATGCGCCACGACTGCCCTACCAGCTGTGGGTGACCTATGGTGACGGCAGCGGCGAGTATCGACAGGTGAGGTGGCTGAACGCCTCGGAGGCCACGGAACGGGTGGAGGCCGACCCCGCCATCAACCCCGTGGGAACGGAATACAAGGTGCGTGGATTCATCATAGGCGACAACAGCACGCCCAACGGCTACCCTATCACAGCCGCCGTAAAGGTTGTTCACGCTGTAGTCTCTCACCCCTCACCTCTGGCCGAGCCACTGCCGTTGGACAAGGTAAGCATCGACGGCAAAAACCGTCTGACGCACAACCGCGACCTTGACATCGACCAGCTCATCAGCCTGCCCGTCAAGCAACAGCTATACAACTACCGCGACACCTACGGTCGCCCGACCGACGGCTATCCTGAGAGCGACGGCTGGGATTCGCCCACGACGAAGCTGAAGGGACACGGATCGGGCCACTACATGTCGGCCATGGCCTTCGCCTTTGCCTGCTGTCAGGACAAAGAGAAGAAAGACATCCTGCGCCGCAACATCACCGAGATGGTCAACGAGTTGCGTGCGTGTCAGGAGAAGACTTTCGTATGGAACAAGCAGTTGGGACGCTACTGGGAGGCTCGCGACTTTGCACCAGAGGAAGAGTTGCGCGAGATGAAAGGAACATGGGCCGACTTCGACCGCTACAAACAGCACCCCGAAAAATATGGCTACGGCTACCTGAACGCCATCCCCGCCCAGCACTGCGTATTAATAGAGATGTATCGCGCATACAATAACGAAAGCTGGGTGTGGGCACCCTACTATTCCGTACACAAACAACTGGCCGGACTCATCGATATCGCCACCTACATCGACGACAAGACCGTCAGCGACAAGGCCCTGCTCATCGCCAAGGACATGGGCCTCTGGGTGTGGAACCGCATGCACTACCGCACCTACGTGAAGAGCGACGGCACACAGGGCGAGCGCCGCGCCCGTCCCGGCAACCGCTACGAGATGTGGAACATGTATATTGCCGGCGAAGTGGGCGGCATGGCCGAGTCACTGGCACGCCTGTCGGAAATGACGGGAACAGCCGAGGAGAGAGCCCACCTGTTGGAAGCAGCCAACTATTTCGACAGCCCTGCCTTCTTCGACCCGCTCTCCAAGAATATCGATGCCATCCGCACACGCCACGCCAACCAGCACATACCCATGGTGACGGGAGCACTGCGCTCCTATCGCGGCAATCACAACCCTTACTACTACCATCTGGCCGAGAACTTCTGGACGATGATTCAGGGGCGTTATCGTTATGCCATGGGCGGCGTGGGCAACGGCGAGATGTTCCGGCAGCCCTATTCGCAGATTATCTCCATGTGTACCAACGTCACACACTGGGGGGGGCACGAGCAGCAAGAACCCACCATGAACGAGACCTGCTGTGCCTATAACCTGGCAAAGCTAACGAAAGACCTGAACTGCTTCAACCCCGATGATGCACGCTACATGGACTACTATGAGCGCGTGCTCTATAATCAGATCGTAGGCTCGGTCAATCCCCGTCAGTACCAGACCGTCTACCAGTATGCCGTGGGCCTCGATGCATCGAAGCCCTGGGGCAACGAAACACCGCAGTCCACCTGTTGCGGCGGCACGGGCGTGGAGAACCACGTGAAATACCAGGAGGCAGCCTACTTCGTCTCTACCCCCTCTATCGGAGGGGGACAGGGGGAGGCTACCCTTTGGGTCGCCCTCTACCTGCCCACCACCGCACAATGGGAGGCCAAAGGTCTCACTATCAAGCAGGAGTGTGAATGGCCAGCCGAGAAGTCTACCATCCGCATCATTCCAGATGCTCAAACCGCGAAAAACCGTGAAAAACCGTTGCTTACTATCAAGCTCCGTGTGCCCTATTGGGCCACCGAGGGCTTTGATGTAAAACTCAACGGAAAAAGCATAGCCAAGCACTACCAGCCCTGCAGTTACGTGGAGATTCCTGCCCGCAAATGGACAAAGAAGGACGTGATAGAGGTGACGATGCCCTTCACGCGACACATCGACTTCGGCCCCGACAAGATGGAATCAGCGCCTGCCGGCGAAAAAGACGGCAAGACGGAATACATGCCTATGTGGACAGGGGCCTTCATGCGCGGCCCACTCGTCATGGCCGCCACCGGCATTAAGACCTGGGATGAGGCCACCGTCGACATGGATGCAGACATCAGCACCTTCATCCCCGACTACACTGGCGATAGCCACTTGACACACTACTTCCGCATCAACGTTCCCGCCAGCCCCGCTGTCAGTGTGGCCGATGTTTTCCCCATCGACAAGTCCCAGCTCCACGAGCTCCTCCTCATTGCAAAGAGCCGCAGCAACGAGCAGCAAGCATGGAACGCCCTGGAAGTGAAGGTGCCAGAATATGCCCCCTGGGCCGTTCACGGCTTTGCCCGCATGACAGAGCAATCTGCCAAGGCGCAGCCACTGATGGATGCTCCCGACGGCCAATATACACAGGAGGAAATAGACAAGGCCGCCTCGGCTCTCAATGCCATCATCAACGCCATGCGCCCTGGCAACCTGCCCGAACTTGAGGACATGGACGAGCTGCAGCAGCTGTTAGAGCAGGCTAAGGCACTACCCGAGGATGATGAGAAGGCCAACCGTGCCAGAGCTTATGCCGGCATGGTCATCCGCTACGTCAGCGACGGCAGCGGCACGAGAGACATGATAGAAAGGGCCGTAAAACAACTAAAGGAGCTTCACCAATGAAAAGAATACTGACTTTGGTTCTCCTCATCGCCACCGTTTGTGGCATGGTCTCAGCGAAAAACTATTCGCTGACATCGCCCGACGGCAAGCTCACCGTCACCATCAGCAACGGCATCACTATCAGCGTCAGCCGTCAGGGCCGCGAGATAGTATCAGTGCAAGCCGACCTGAACAATGCCTGTAGCAAGGTGCGGAGCGTGCATACCACAAAGGTGCTTAATCACCATATCAAGGCCCCGTTCTACCGCCAGCCGCAGTTCGACGATGTCTACCGTCAGGCCATTGTGCATATCGACCGTGAGGTGATGATGGAAGTGCGCGCCTATAACGAGGGCGTGGCCTACCAATTCATGACCACAAGCAAGGGTGAGACTGTCATTCAAGGCGAGACTGCGGTCTTCACTTTTCCAGAAGACTCAAAGGCATGGCTCTCGTACACTACCAACCCTGAAAATCCCTACGCCATGGCGTTTCAGAACACCTACCACGAGACGCACTTGGTCGACGCACGGCCATTGCCCGCCTTCTTGCCTGCCACCGTGGAGAGCGGCAACGTAAAGGTGACAATCCTTGAGAGCGACCTGCGCAGCTATCCCGGCATGTTCGTCAGAGCCAACGGCAACAGCCTGACCGCAGAGTTTGCCAAATACCCTAAAAAGATGGACTACTATCGTTGGCGCGGCATGAGCTATGTGGCCGAGACGGAGGACTTCATCGCAAAGAGCACAGGTGCACGGAGTTATCCCTGGCGTGTGATGGCCATCACGGAGAAAGACACGGAGATGCCGACGAACAATCTGGTCTATGCGTTGGCTGCTCCCAACGCGATTGGCGACATCTCGTGGATCAAGCCCGGCAAAGTGGCCTGGGACTGGTGGAACGACTGGAATCTGCGTGGCGTAGACTTCAAGGCCGGCATCAACACACGTACCTATCAATATTATATTGACTTTGCGGCCAAGAACCACATCCCATACGTGGTGCTCGACGAAGGATGGTATGATTCCAGCAAGGGCGATATCATGAATCCCATCGCCGAAATCGACCTTCAAGGATTGATCAATTACGGAAAGGAGAGAGGTGTGAGCATCGTGTTGTGGACTGTCTTCAACGTGCTCGACGAACACCTGCAAGAAGCCTGCGAAAAGTATGCCAAGATGGGAGCCAAAGGCTTCAAGGTGGATTTCCTCGACCGCAATGACCAAACAGCCGTGGAGATGGCTGAGAGGCTTGCCAAGACGTGCGCAGCGTATAAGCTCTTCGTCGACTATCATGGATTCTACACTCCTACAGGCATGAGCTGCACCTATCCGAATATCCTGAACTACGAGGGCGTCTTCGGCATGGAGGAATGTCGCTGGGCAAAGAAAGAGACCGACATGCCGCGCTATGACGTCACCTTCCCCTTCATCCGCATGATGGCCGGCAGCGTGGACTTCACGCCCGGTGCCATGCGCAACGGCACGAAGGAGAACTGGGTGGAGTGCTACCAGAATCCCGTATCAATGGGCACACGCTGCCATCAGGCCGCCTGCTACGTCGTACACGACTCGCCCTTCACCATGCTTTGCGACGCTCCCACCAACTATGAAAAGGAGCCGGACTACACGTCGTTCATCGCCGCCATCCCCGACGAATGGGATGAGACACGCGTCCTGCAGGGTGAGATGGGAAAGTATATCGTCACGGCCCGGCGCAAGGGCGACACGTGGTACGTGGGCGGCCAGACCAACTGGGACGAGCGTACTATAGAGCTGCCGCTGTCGTTCCTTGGCGAAGGCTCCTACGTCACCGACATGCTCACCGACGGCATCAACGCCAACCACAATGCCGAGGACTATCGGCTTGATAAGCAGTTTCACCATCAAGGAGAAACGCTGACCCTGAAGCTGGCCAGTGGCGGCGGCTTCGTCATCAAGTTCGGAAAACCAACCGTTGTCGATCACTTATAAAAAACATACAACATGAAAAAGCTCGTCCTAAGTTTATCACTTCTTATTTATTGTTTATCATTTAGCGTAGCCCAGACTGGCTATCCCATCAGCCCCGTGCCGTTCACCGCCGTCAAGGTGACCCCCGGCACATTCTGGGGCCAGCGCCTTGAGGCCTCGCGCAATGTCACTGTGCCTCTGGCCTTCTCGAAATGCGAGAGCGAGGGACGCTACAAGAATTTCGAGAACGCCGCCGCCCACCTGAAAGACCCGTCGAAGGTGTTCAAGGTCAACGGCGTGGGCTACTCCTTCGATGACACCGACCCCTACAAGACGCTCGAAGGCGCAGCCTACATCCTACAGACCTATCCCGACAAGAAGTTAGAAGCCTACTGCGACTCGGTCATCGACATTATTGCATCGGCTCAAGAGCCTGACGGCTATCTGTATACTGCCCGCACACAGAACCCCGCCGACCCGCACCACTGGGCTGGCGACCGTCGTTGGGTGAAGGAGGAAGACCTCTCGCACGAGCTCTACAACCTTGGCCACATGATAGAGGGTGCCGTGGCCTACTGGCAGGCTACGGGCAAGCGCAAGTTCCTCGACATCGCCTGCCGCTATGCTGATGTGGCTTGCAAGGAAGTGGGACCCAATCCCGGTCAGATGTGTGTAGTGCCCGGTCATCAGATAGCTGAGATGGCCATGGCCCGTCTCTACTTGGCTACAGGGCAGAAGAAATACCTCGACTTTGCCAAGTTCCTGCTCGACTATCGCGGCAAGACAACTATCAAAACCGAGTATTCACAGAGCCACAAACCCGTCATCGAGCAGGATGAGGCCGTGGGCCACGCCGTGCGTGCCGCCTACATGTATGCAGGCATGGCCGACGTAGCCGCGCTGACAGGCGATAAAGACTATATCAAAGCCATCAGTAATATCTGGTGGAACATTGTCGAGAAGAAGCTCTATATCACTGGTGGCATCGGCGCTACCTCGAGCGGCGAGGCCTTTGGCAAGAACTACGAGTTGCCCAACATGTCGGCTTACTGCGAGACCTGTGCCGCCATCGGCAATGTCTACGTGAACTACCGCCTGTTCCTGCTGAAAGGCATTTCGAAATTCTATGATGTGCTGGAGCGCACGCTTTATAACGGTCTTATCAGCGGTGTGTCACTACAGGGCGACGGCTTCTTCTATCCCAATCCTTTGGAATCGATGGGCCAGCACCAGCGTCAGGCGTGGTTCGGCTGTGCCTGCTGCCCCAGCAACATCTGCCGCTTCATCCCGTCGCTGCCAGGCTATGTCTATGCAGTAAAAGAAGGAAAGAATAAGTATAATGCGCTGGACGGACAGGATGGGACTGAAGGGATTCCTGCAGTGTACGTCAACCTGTTCCTGTCGAACACGGCAACGCTGAACGTGGGCGGCAAGAAGGTGACACTCTCCCAGCAGACCAACTACCCGTGGGACGGCGACATCGCTATCACCATCGACAAAAGCACAGCGGGAGAGTTTGCCCTGAAGGTACGTATTCCTGGCTGGTTGCAGGGCAGTGTCGTTCCTGCTCCCTCACAACTCTACGAATATACCGATAACAAAAGGCTAAACTATACCTATTCCGTAAACGGTAGTACCTACAATGCCAAAGTGTCCTTTGCCGACGGCTATCTCGTCCTAACGCGTAAGTGGAAGAAGGGCGACAAGATTCAGCTGCACTTCGACATGGAACCACGCATCGTACGTGCCAATAGCAAGGTGGAGGCCGACCGTGGTATGGTAGCCATAGAGCGCGGCCCGTTGGTCTACTGTGCTGAGCATCCCGACAACGATTTCGACATTTTCTCGGCACTCGTCAACCAAGAGCCGCAGTTCCAACTGGGAAAGGCTGAGATTGCCGGTACGCCAATCGTCACGCTGAAAACTGACGCCCAGACGCTCGACTTCAACAAGCAGGGAAAGCTCACCGTGAAGGACCAGACGCTGACACTCATTCCTTACTATGCCTGGTGCCATCGTGGTTCAGGTAAAATGCGTGTCTGGCTGCCGCAGGACCTCAGCGCCACCACGCCCGCACAGCCTGCCACGCTGGCCTCGGAGAGCCAGATAAGCACCTCGACGTCACGTATGCCTGCCATCAGTGCCATCAACGACCGCCTTGTGCCCAAGGGTGAGAATGACCGCTCGGTGCCCTATACCCATTGGTGGCCCAAAAAGGCCTCAACGGAGTGGATTGCCTACACCTTTCCACAAGAGGCTGAGGTGAGTACGTCGCACGTTTATTGGTTCAGCGACAAGCCCTGGGGCGGTTGTGCCGTTCCTAAGGCGTGGCGTATCCTCTACCAGACAGCCTCTGGAAAGTGGCTACCCGTTGAAGGCGCCGACGGCTATCCAACCCATGTGGGAACGCCCAGCACAGTCCACTTTAATCCTGTCAAGACCAAAGCGCTGCGGCTGGAGGTCACCCTACCTGACAATGATTCGGCAGGATTGTTTGAATGGATAGTAAGATGATTCAACTTTCTCAAGTTAGAATTTAGAAGGAGTTAGAAGGAGTTCTTGCCTTGCAAGCGACCAGAGGTCGAGCGATCGCGGTCTGCGACCGCTTAGGAGATAGAAGTCAATAGACTTGCACTCCACAGAAACACTCCGCGCCGAGCCAAAACTAACGACTCTAACTCCTAAGGCCGAAGGCCGATCGCTCGACCTCTGGTCGCTTGCAAGGCAAGAACTCCTTCTAACTCCTTTTAACTCCTGAAGTTCTTCGTAGAGCGAAGCGGCAAAGCCGAGCGGAGCGAATGCGAAACTTGAATAAGATGATTACTCCCTCTTTCCTGCCAGCATCATTCGGGTGGCAGCGGGAGTCTCGGTGGCGGTCATATCGGCGGTGCGTACTTCTTGCTGAGTGCCATCGATGTCGAACTGGAGGGTGGCACCGTCTGCACGCACGTCGATTGTGACAGGAGCACCCATTGCGAGGGGTAGATTCACGTCGCCGTGTCCTCCGGGAAAGCCGCAGAGCACGGGGATGTTGTACTGTGCAAGCAAGCCGTGGAGCATGGCCTCGACACTGATGGTCTGGCCGTTCTCGTCCTTGAACTCCGTGCCGCAGCCGGCGAACTCGCCGAGGACGATGCCCTTGCAGCGGTCGAGCACACCGTTCATCTGCAGGATGCGCATCTGGCGGTCAATGTTGTGCATCGACTCCTCGACCTCTTCCACAAAAAGAATCAGGTCCTTGCCCATGGTGGCATCGGCTTGTGTGCCAAGGTTGGGCGCAAAGGTGCAGATATTGCCGCCTACGAGTATGCCACTGGCCTTTCCGATGATGTTCTGCGCGTGTGCCGGCACCTCATAGCGGGGCACCTTGCCCAGGAGCAGGTCGCGCATCAGCGTACTGGTCTCGTCGGTGCCGCCCTTGGCCAGGAACGAACTCATCGTGCCGTGGATGCTCATCACGCCGGCGCGACTCCACAGTCCGTGCAGGGTCGAGATGTCGCTGAAGCCCACAATCCACTTCTTTGCGGCTTTAATCTCGTCGAGCGTCAGCTGGTCGATGAGTTGTATGGTGCCGTAGCCGCCACGGTTGCAGATGATGGCCTTGATGCTGGGGTCGCTCAACGCCCAGCGTATGTCGCTGACGCGCTCGGCCACGGTTCCGGCATATTTGCCGTCAACCACCTTGCCTACATTGGGGCCAATAACGGGTTCCAGTCCCCATGAGCGCAGCACGTCGGCTGTCTTCGTCACGTTCTCCATCGGCGTGAAGTACGAAGGCGAGATCAGTGCCACCTTTTCGCCCGCCACGAGATAGTCGGGCTTCACGCAGTTAATTGTTATCGTCTCGACGGGAGAGCCGTCGAGAGCGTTGTCGTTATCATCGTCGCTGCACGATGTCAGCGTCACGGTAGCCACCATGGCGGCAATAGTTAGGAATAGAATCTTTTTCATTATCTTTTACTCGTTTGGATAATCATGCTCATGTTTCTCACCGTCTGACGTTTTTCTGTCCTTGTCCCACGACAATGCCTCGGATGCTGTCTGTTGCAGGAGTGCCGCCGACCGTATAAGTGCGGGCAGAGCCGATGGGGACGATGCGGGCAGCGGGGACAACAATCGTCTCGTCGTCTTCGATGGCATCGTATGCCGCCATCGTATCGGCCAGGCGTTTATCAAGGTCTGCCAGACGGTAGAGACCGTCGCTATTGGCCGTGAGGCCCTCAACGGTGACTGGCAGCACCATGGGCGGCACTTCTAAGGAGAGCAGCGTGCGATGCTGCAGCTGACTGACGGCCTGATACACCAGGTTGATGGCCACATACTCGTCGCTGCCATCGCTCCACTTTTCAAACACCAGCTTCGTACCGATGGGCGTGTGCAGCTCCAGCGCCTCATCTGTCTCGGGATAGACAAGGCGCAGGGCAGCACCGATGCTGGCCAGGTTGCTGTCGTGGCCGCAGAGGAACGTGAACTTACGCCCGTCATGGTGCAGCTCCTCACGAATACGACTCACCAACGGATAGGCCAGGTTGACAGCGGCGCTGTGGGCAGTGAAGAGCAGACCGTCGTACACCTCCTTGATGCCGCAGACGGCCCGCCATTGCTCCCGGGTCAACTCATGGCCGAAGGCCGCCATGCTTTCGCTCTCGTAGCATTGCAGCACCAGTGCATCGGCCACGCTGTTAGCCAGTGTATAGCCGCCGGACATCCTCGGCTCGTCGCCCTTCTCTATCTTGATCTGTGTGTCGTCGTACCAAAAGTGCGTCGTGTCGTTCTGTGCAGCTGGCGCGTTTGCCATGTCGATGACCTCCTCCACCAGCGTCAGCGTGGGCTGCTGGGCTGCCATCCACGCCTGCGGCCCGCCGTTCATGGCGTTTATCTCGGCTATCACCTGCTGGCGATACTGGTCGTTCATCTTCGTGAACTTCGGTGTGAACATGGGGTCCATCTTGTCCTCATCGTACTTGTGCTGAATCTCCACGTTGGCAAAGGGCAGGAACCCGGCCGAGAAATACTTCGCTGTGGCGAAGGTGCGCTGGCGCGAGTTGGCATAGAACAGCACCTCGTCGCCCTTTGGCCGGCAGTTGTCGGGCAGCAGGCCCTCGCTGACCACCCACTTGCGGAAGAACTGTCCCATCTCTGTCTCCAACACGCCGCCGCGCAGCGACAGCTGACTGCCCGGCGACGACCACGGGAACCACCGATAGGGCGTCACCCTCGTATAGGCCGCCCCGCCCGACGACAGCGGCGAACGGATGTTATGGCGGCTCATCACCACCACTTCCTTCAGTTCATACTTTGCCCGGAAGTCATCCGAGCGCTTCGTCTGGGCATGAAGACCTGAGCCGCAAAGCAGGATGGCGGCCAGTATCCAAAGTTTATTCTTATTCATATTCGTCGTTCTATTTCGATAACTCCTGTTCTGTCTCCGAGAAATAATATTCGCGCAGGGGCTTCACCACGGGTTTACCCGTAAGCGATACGCGCTGCTGCAAGCGGATGTCGGCCGACGAGGCTCCCACCTTGACCACGTAGGTGCCGGGGCTCACGTTCCACTGGCGCTTTCCTTCAGTGTTCGTATAGTAGCCGAACTGCTCGGTGTAGAGTTTCACGCGCACCGTCTTAGTTTCGCCGGGCTGCAGGCTGATGCGGGCAAATCCCTGCAACTGAATGCGGCGTATGGGCTGCTCGTCGGTCGTGGGCGACAGGTATATCTGCGCAATCTCGTCGGAAGCCATACGGCCCGTGTTCTTCACGTCGAAGGAAAGAGTAAGGTAGCTGTCCTTGGTCAGCTCCTGGCTGTCGGCCATGCGCAGGTTGGCGTAATCGAATGTGGTGTAGCTCAAGCCGTAGCCAAAGGGCCACTGCGTGTCGGGCGTGCGGTAGATGGGTCCGGGGGCATTGAGGGATGAATCTATGTTCATGGCTACGGGGTTGTTGTAACACATGGGCTGGCGCACCTCCTTGTCGGGATAGCTCACGGCCAGCTTGGCCGAGGGCGACACCTTGCCATAAAGAATGTCGGCCACGGCATTGCCACCCTCCTCGCCGGGATACCAGGCCTGGATCACGGCGGCACACTTTTTCGCCAGGTCGCCAGGCCCCTGTGCACGACCGCCGAAGACGACGAGCACGACGGGCTTGCCCGTGGCAATCAGTTCCTCGACAAATTGCTCCTGACGGCCGGGCAGACGCAATCCCTGGCGGTCGCGGTTCTCACCGCAAAGCATCACGTTCTCGCCAACGGCGGCAATGATGACGTCGGCCTGCCGGGCCATGCCCAGTGCCTCTTGCTTGTCGGCCTTCTCGCCGGAGTCCACCTTGCGGTGCAGTATCTCGTATTCCCAGGCGCGTGCATCACCGCCCTTCTTGAAGTCGGTCTCGATGGTGTCGGTCCAGTCCACGCCGCGCGAATAGAGGATGTCGACGCCCGCCGGCTTCTGGGCCTTCATGCCTTCCAGCAGCGTCACCACATGCGGATGGTCGAGGTCCTCGGTCACTTTCTTCCAGAAGTAGGACATGGCGGGGAAGGAGTAGTCGCCACACATGGCCCACATCGTGTTGGCATTGGGTCCGGTGAGGAGAATCGTGGGCTGCTTCCCCAGTGCGGAGAGGGAAACAAGGTAGTCGTTCAGCGGAAGGATGCGCTTGCTGTTCTCCAAGAGCACGATGCTCTGTGTGGCTATCTGGTAGGCCGTCTGCCGCTCCTCGGGCGTGTCCAACTGTATGTCGCCCGTGGCATAGAGATAGGGATCCTTGTCAAAGAGCCCGGCACGGAACTTGTACCTAAGCACGTTCTTCACGGCGCGCTCCAGCACTTCGGGCTTCACCAGTCCCTGGTCCATGGCCTGCTGCAGGTACTGGTAGTTGGCACCGAAGGGGAAGTCTACGTCGCAGCCGCCGTTGATGGCCGCAGCCGCCTTCTGCACCACGCTGTCCAAGCCCGGCAGCTGGTCGATGGCCGTATAGTCGCTGACCACCATGCCGTCGAAGCCCAGATAGCCGCGCAGAATGTCGAGCAGAATCTCGCCGTTGGCCGCGCAGTTGGTTCCGTGAACGGCATGATAGCCCGGCATCAGGGCCTTGCTCCCGGCCACACGTATCATGGCTTCGTGGGGCAGGAGAATTTCCTCCATCAGTTCTTTCTCGTCGGCATCGCCCCCGCCGCCATAGCCCAAGTAGTGCTTCGAGCAGGCTCCCACGCCCTTCTTCAGGTCGCCCTGCTGCAGACCGCGCACAAAGGCCACGCCCATGGCTGCCGAGAGGTATGCGTCCTCGCCGTAGGACTCCTCAAGGCGGTTGAAGCTCGGCGTGCGGCACACGTCGACCATTGGCGAGAGCGACAACACGCCGCCCATCTTCCGCATGGCGGTGCCGGTCTGGCGGGTCTTCTGCTCGGCCAGCACGGTGTTGAACGAGCAGGCCTGGTCAATCTGCTGCGGGTAGATGGTGGCACCGCGCGTGTTGATGCCCGAGAGCACCTCCTCGTGGAACAGAGCGGGGATGCCGTTGGTCGTGGTCTTGGCGAGCCACTGCTGTACGGCGGCCACGCGGTCGCGCAGCACATTGGGGTCGGTGGGTTTCTGACTGGCATACTGCGAGAAGTGGCCAATGCCGTTGGGTATCAGCTCGCGGCACTTGGCCGTGTCGAGCTGTCCGGCCTCGTCGAAGAGGTCGTCCATATACATGCTCCTGAGCTGGGCAATGCGTTCCTCCTGCGACATCTGCCCGTAGAGTTCTTCAATCTGTTGTTCCATATCCTTCGTGGCGGTGCAGCCTGCCAGCAAGGCAGCGGTGCACATCATGGCTATTCCCTTCATTGTTTGTTGCTTTTTTAGGTACTGTCGCAGTTGCTTAGTCAATGCGTTTCTGGTAATACTTGAAACCTCCTTTATCCTCAGGCAGCTTTCCGTCGGTGAATGTGCCCTCCAGGGGTTCCATCTGCTTGTAGGTTCTCAGCTCTTTCCTTCCAGTCTCCACCATGCTCTTCTCGCCTTTCAATACGATCTTTGCACCGCATTTACAGCAATAGATGTTGTCGCTTTCCGTGACATTATAGCTGACCTCCCATTCGCGGAACTCGCTCTTGGCACATTTTGAATAAGTGGTAATCTTGTACTTCTCTGTTCCGTCAAACTTGCCGTTGAAATATCGGTCGTAGGTGTAGGTGGTGGTATGCTCGGAGTTAGAATCGCGATACTGAATGGAGCCTATGCGCTCTGTCTCGCGCCTGACGGCCTTGTATCTCTTCAAGTTCTCCCTGCGAATCAGAACGTAGCTTTCCCTGCGTCCGCAGTGAGGACAGGTGGATGGTATCACGTCCCAGTCTTCGCCATCAAGCACTCCCCATGTCAGCAAAGCCAGCAATATGGCCACGCCAATGGTCAGTGGAAGGTGGAACCACCACATATAGCCCCAGCAGAGGATGGCTACGACCCATAGGTGGCCCAGCACGGCCGACGACACCAGGCCGATGAGCACGACACCCCACGACGGAATGAATCTCATGAAATCGAACTTGGCGAGGCCGGTAATCAGTATCAGGGGAATCAGTATGGGCAGAATGGCCCAAAGCACATATATCAGAATGAACCACACGATGTTATACGCCCACCGCCAGTACCAGGCCCAGTCGTCGTGGTTGCTCTTGTAGAGATCTTCCTGGACGTTACACATCACCCAGTTCCATCCTGCAATGGTGGTGGCTAATGGCAGCTTTGCCAGTACGGAGCCGTTGCGTCGCAACAGTTTCGTGCCTGTAAACACCATTTTGCATTTGCCGTGTTCGTCGAAAAGCATGTTGACGTTGTAGAAATCTCCGTTTTCATCGAGAGCGGCAATCTTCAGGAAGTCGGCCTGAGTATCACTGCTGTTAAAAGGTGATGCGAACACTCTGATGGCCGGACAATATTTCTTCTCAATCTCGGGGAGCGTGCGTCCCACGCAATACTTCTTTATATAGTTCAGCGACGTGAAGCAGTAGCCGTTTCTCTCAGAAAGCCGGTAGTCCTTCAGGTCTTCCAGCTTCTGGCCCGACATCACCCTCAACGAACCTTCATAGAAAGGCATGATGCCACGCTGGCCTGATTTGTCCTCGACCCAGAGCTTTTTTTCGCCAATCATTCCCAGGAAGCGCAGGTCTTCCATGGAACTGAAATACGACGTGTGTTCTACAGAAACATCTTGCTCGGCTCTGACGTAGATGTCTTTGGGTAGAGAGTAGTTGTTGGAGCAGTTCACCAGTACGATCAGGATAATCACAAATACTGCCGCAACGGTAAAGTGGGTAAGAGGAATTTTGTCTTCTTTGTTATTGGCCATAATGGTGGGTTTTTTGTTATTGATACTATATTATTAATGTTCAGTTATTATCATACCAACTTGTTCTTTTATGGTCACTTATTGGCTGTTTTAGGTACAAGACCCGTTATTTTCCCAGGTCAAAGATGCCGATATTGGCAGTGTTTGCCTCACGGCCCAGCAGGAAGCGGTCGATGAAAGCCTGCACCTCGGGCCACTGGCTCTCGGGCAGCTGACAGTGGCCGTGGCCCCCCACGATGCTCCAGCCCATGCGGTCGGCAATGCCGAAGCGCTCCCACACCTTGCGGGCGGCCTGAGCCGAGACGAGCATGGCGGCATCAGAGAGCCACACATAGTCGGGATTGCCGAGCAGCAGCAGCGCACGCGGGCACACCATGGCACAGAGCTCGTGCTGGTCGTACGGCAGGCGGTAGACGCTGTCGCCGCTGAAGTATTGGCGCTGGCTCTCGAGGAACCAGTGGTAGTCGGTCTTATCGATGTCCTCGACCTTCTCCTTCGACTCGTGGCTGGCACGCCAGGCAGCAGCACCGCCGCCACCGGGTTCCTGGGCAATGGTCAGCGCCACGCGCTCGTCGAAGGCACCGCAGTAGAGCGCCATCTTTCCGGCGTATGAGCATCCGGTGACGCCAATGTGCTCCGTATCGATCTTCGTGACCTCGGAGCCTAACTGCTGCAAGCCGTCGATGAGACGGCTCAGGCCCCATGCCCACTCGCTGTAGGCGCCGTTGGCCACGAGCTGCGGGTAGAGCCGGTCGAACGGATGCTCACCGCGCTCATGGTGCTTGCCCCACTGCCCGTAGTCGTTCACCTGCTTCTCGTGGAAAGTCATCGTGGCAATGGGACGGTCGTCAAACAACTGGCGCGGCAGCGCAATCATGCTGGTGCCTATCATCAGGGCGTATGGCGGCTGCCCCACCTTCGGATAGCGGATGGTGGAGTGCAGCGTGAGCGTCTGTCCGTCGACCGTTACGTCGACCACCAAAGCCGTGTCGCCCTCCATGCGGGCCTTCACCTGCTCCGGTTTCACGGCGGGCTTCCGCCCAATGCCGTAGTGCTGAATCATGTGGCCAATGTCGCTGCGGCGGCGGGCCCAGTCCGAAAAGTCGCTGACGCCCTGCAGGGCATCTGGCAGCTGGCGCACTTCGGGCAACTGGTCGGGATGCGGCATGATGGGCGCAGCAAAGCTGCTGCCCGTGTTCTCCACCTGATAGACAAGCGGAACCTGTGCCTTTGCCATGCCCACGGCGAGGGTCAGGAGTGTCGTGATAACGATGTGCTTCATGCTGACGGTGCTGCTATTTCGACTCATACCATTTCTTCATGACGTAGAAAGCCTTCTTCTTCTCGCCCTTGTCGCTGTAAAGGCCCTTGCGGTTGTAGTAGTCCTGTATGCCGTCGAGCACGCGGCGGGGCGAGCGGAAGTCCTTCAGCACCCAGGGAGTGGTGCCGCTCAGGCCCTCAATCTTGTCGAGCATGGCCGTGTTCTCCTTGTAGAGGTTCTCCTGGAACTCCTCGGTCCAGCGCTGGTTCTTGGCGCCGTGCAGGCCATACTTGGCGCCGCCGCCGAACTCGCTCACGATGACGGGCTTGTCGTAGGGCACTTCCCACTGCATCTTCGGCGCGTCGTTCACGTCGCGATACCAGCCAATGTACTGGTTGAACGACACCACGTCGACATACTCGTGCATGTTGTCCTGCAGACGGTTCTTGTAGTTCGAGGCCGAAGTGACCTCCATGGCCATGGAGATGAGACGGGTATTGTCGAGCGTGCGGGCATACTTGGCCAGCGAGCCCAGGAACTGGTCGCGCTCGGCGCTGTGGGGAGTCTCGTTGGCAATGCTCCAGATAATGACATTGGCGCGGTTGTGGTCACGGCTGATCATGTCGGTGAGCTGCCGCTGCGCGTTGGCGTAGGTCTCGGGGTTGGTCCATGAGATGGTCCAGTAGCAGGGAATCTCGCTCCACACCATGATGCCCATGCGCTCGGCTTCGCGCACCATCCACTCGTTGTGGGGATAGTGGGCCAGGCGCACGAAGTTGCATCCCATGTCCTTGGCCCACGTGAGCAGGGTGTGGGCGTCTTCAGTGCCGTTGGCCCTGCCGCCGCCGTTGGGTTTCTCTTCATGGACCGACACGCCCTTCAGGAAGATGGGCTGTCCGTTGAGCAGAATCTGCTTGCCGCGCGTCTCAATGGTGCGGAAGCCAATGCTGTCGCCGGTGAAGTCGCGGTCGGTGGCAATCTGCACCTGATAGAGCTTGGGATTGGCAGGCGACCACAGCTGCAGCTTCTTGGCCTTGAGCGTGGCACTGACGCAGCCCTGGTCATCGGTGGTGAACTGCTGCTTCAGCTTCAGCTCCGGAATGGTGAGCGTCACCTTCTCGCCCGCCTTCTTCTGGTTCAGCTTCAGCGAGAAAGCCAGCGTGTGCGGTCCCTTGGCCTTTGCGTCGCGAGACTTTTCCAACTGCAGGGAATAGTCCTCGATATACACGGGCGGCACGCGCACCAGCATCACGTCGCGGGTAATGCCGCCATAGTTCCACCAGTCGAAGATCTGCGTGGGCACATGGTCCTTATGGCGCTTGTTGTCGACCTTGACGATGAGCACGTTCTCGCCGTTCCTGAGCAGGTCGGTCACGTCATAGTTGAACGGCGTGAATCCACCCACATGATGGCCCACATGCTTTCCGTTCAGGTAGACGTGGGCGTCGTAGTTCACGGCACCGAAGTAGAGCAGCGTGCGGTAGTCCTCGACGGGCACAGCGGCCTGGAAGCTGGTCTTGTACCACACGGTGCCCTCGTAGAAGAACAGCCGCTGGTCTTGCGTACACCAGTCGCCCGGCACCCGCATCGTGGCTGCCTTGTCGAAGTCATATTCAATGAGGTCTTCTGGACGCTGAGGTTTAGCGTTCTGGAAGAAGCCCCAGCGGTTCAGGTTCATGCGATAGTCATAGTAGCCCTCTTCCTGCACGTCGACAATGTAATGCCAGTCGCCGTTTAGCAACAAGCTCTCGTGCGCGAAGACGTTCTGTAACAATGCCACTTCGTTGGCGTTTGCGCCCAACGACAGCAGCGTGATGGCAGCGATCAGTAGTTTTTTCATATCAATAGCAGGTTTGGTTTATCAGAACATCTGGCTGACGCGCCTGATACCGGCTACCAGCACATCGACCTCTTCCTTGGTGTTGTAGAGGGCGAAGGAGGCACGCACGGTGCCCGTGACGCCTAAGCGGTCCATGAGCGGATGGGCGCAATGGTGGCCAGTGCGCACGGCAATGCCGAGGCGGTCGAGCAGCGTGCCCATGTCAAGGTGGTGTATATTGCCTACCAGGAAGGAGATGACGGCGTCCCGCTGTCCGGGCTGCAGCGGCCCGAAGATGCGCATGCCGTCGATGTCCTGCATCTGCTCCATGCAGTAGCGTGTCAGTTCTTGCTCGTGCTGCTCAATCTGGTCGAGTCCCAGGCTGGTCAGATAGTCAATGGCGGTGGCCAGTCCGTGGGTGGCCACATAGTCGGGCGTGCCGGCCTCGAACTTCAGCGGCGGGGCCTCGAAGGTGGTTTTCTCCCACGACACCTTGTCTATCATCTCGCCTCCTCCCTGATAGGGCGGCAGACGGTCTAGCCACTCTTCCTTGCCATAGAGCACGCCGATGCCGGTGGGGCC
>Ga0247611_10002803_pt1 | contig 27059 bp, 18 predicted proteins | sample 177DNAGHGhighgp2_FD_192422 | JGI IMG/M metagenome (GOLD analysis project Ga0247611, IMG submission 192422) | Sheep rumen microbial communities from Palmerston North, Manawatu-Wanganui, New Zealand - 1770 DNA GHGhigh gp2 | ecosystem: Host-associated > Mammals > Digestive system > Stomach > Rumen... | reverse complement strand
TTTGCTAAAACATTACATTCACTGTCTTGTGGATATCCTTTAATACAAGTACTCCATCCACCTGATCCAGTAGTTATAAAGTTTTTGTTTCCTGCTCCGGGTTTATAAGTTCTAACTGAGAAACTCCCAGCTCCAATACCATCGGGCATAACAGCGTCAATATTTTCATTTTCTCCAGTTTCGTTTAGCACATCCAAACCATCAGTATTAAATAAGTATTGAACATTTTCATTATCAATATCATCTCTAATATACGCTTTGGCTACCATTGTTTGCATTTCTTTAGGTGCTTGCTCGATTCTTTCAATAATCTCTTGCCATGTCATCTTAGTTTTTTTTGCCATAATTTAACCTCCTTATAACTCCCCTTTAAATACTTTTTCTCATTTATCATAATCACAACGATCTTCATAAGTTATATTTTGTGGTTTATGATTAAATATTTTATCTATATCTAGATCGCTTAGATCCATTGCTACAGTATATCCATTTTCTCCTTCTTTTACTATATTCAACGCTTCAGGAAAACGAGTTAAAATAACTGGTACTCCTCTTTGTAATGCTTCAAAAGCACTATAACAAAAACTTTCGGTATCACTAAGTTGTACTAAATAATCACAACCTTTAATTAAAGTTCTGTTCATAGTTGAAGGAGATACTATAATAAATTCCGGTATAGATTGGATTTCCCTCATAATCTTTGGATCCTTAACTTGGGAAAGAGAACAGCAAATAAATCATACAAATTTCTTACCTGCCTGTTCAAAGGCCCTAGCCATCTGTACCATACGATGTATTCCCTTCTCGGCGGTTGCTCTTGATAATGTAATAAAAACTTTACCTTGCTCATCATCCTCTTTGAAGTCTTTATCTAATATATTATAGATAACTTCTGCTTCTCCAGTATAATAGGGTTTAACTCCTTCTTTAGAAGTATCAGATACACATATTACCTTATCTACCCTTGCTGGCATGCGAGCATTAATTTTATAGTGCTTACTCATGGCGGCCAAATCGGCATGTACCATTTGATATACTTTATCTGCTGTTACTCTATCAAGAATATTACCACCATCATAATTACCTAAAATTAAAATATCACATTTAATTGGCTTGTGATCGTCAATTTTAATATCAGCATATTGACTTAGTCTGACAATTTGTGTTGGCTCTATTATATCACACAATATAGTAATATTTTTATTACGATACGTTTTAGTTAAATTATATAAAAAAGTTTCTATACCACCTATAAAATATAAATAACCTTGACGAATAATAATTTGTTTGCCTTCTCGTTTTAAATTTTCTGGCTTAGTTGAACTCACAAATTGAGCATATTTTACTCTTTTTTCATTCATACCAAGTAAGCCCATTAAACGTTCAGGAGAATCGACTTCTCATTCATCTCCTACCTTTCTTAATGGCGCTTTAGGAGAACTTAAGTCAGAAAATTGTCTTATTGCTCTTACTTTATACATTTTTTCCTCCTGTTTCTCCATTTCTTCCTAATTATATAGTATGCTTTAAATATAAAAAATAAAGAGAAGGAACTTTTTTATAATTCCTTCTCAAAAAATAAAAAAGAGAAGAAATTAATTCTTCTCTTCTTTTGTAGTACTATCTTTTACTGTTAAAAGAGCTGAGATTTGTCCTGCTAAAACACTCATATAATGTTCTATATCTTTTGGGTTTTCCTTAGTATGATTACTATTTTCAAAAAATACAGCAACTACTCCCATAGTATAACCATTTACTGTAGTCAATGCATGCGCATAAAAAGAACGATCATCATATGTTTTAAATAAATCATATGTACCAAAATCTTTCTCAGCCAATTGCTCTAAATCAGATATCATACATTTACCAGTTCTATCCACTTCTCTAAAAGGATAGGCTATCAAAGAACGAAATTGATTTTGGAATAAAGGCATTAAGGGCTTTGATCCTCTAGCGATTTGTTCATTAGTAACACTAAATTTAAGAAAAGGTATCGCATTCATATCTTTACCACCATTATGATAACGCACTACCATAATTCTATTAGCGCTTAAATCACTTACAGCAGTTTGTAATACAGCATTAACATTGTCATCTATCTGTAAAGCTTTACTATCTTCTTCTTCGGTTAAAACGTGTCCTCCTGCACATAATTTCATCTGACTTAGTAAATTTTCAAATAATTGTTTAAACATTTCTTCTTGATTAGCCTTACTTTTAATAGTAAATCATATAAATACGCCAGCGATAACAACTAAAATTCCTAATTCTGCTATAGCCTTAGCAATTTCCAATCCAAATTCCATGTCTTCCCCTCCTTTCTTTAAGCATTTTTTCTCTATAATAATAGTACCAATATTGACTATAAAATAAAAAAAGAGACGGTTTTAAACCGTCTTAATTATTAATCTGTAAGAATATATAAATCACCATTTTTACCCAAGCTAGATGCTGGAGTTGATGTACCACTATAATTAACTGGAACATCGCTCATGGTAGCCGCTTTATTAGAAGAAGCATTATAAGCTGTATTCCAAGTAATACTTGTAGGAACACCAGAACTTGTTATAAATCCTGCTCCATTAGTTAATTGATTAGTATTTGTAGGAACTGTAATATTAATTGTTTTATCTGCTGTAGCATTTGCTGTGAAAGTATCTACGGCCGTACCGTTCTTTTGAATAGTTAAAGTACCATTACCTACAGTAGGTGGCGTTTGTATGTCTGCCATAGTCGCTGCTTTATTTGTAGTAGCATCATAAGCAGTATTAAATACTATTGTATTTTGTTTTCCACTTAAATCAGATGCTGTAGCGATTTTATTGCTTGAAGCATTATAAGCAGTCATAAATGCTAAAGCACCAGGTACGCCCGCAGCGGTAATAAAGTTTGCTCCGTTTGTCAATTCATTTGTATTAGTTGGTACTGTGATATTAATAGTTTTATTCGCAGTAGCGTTTGCTGTAAAACTGTCTATTGTAGCACTGTTCTTTTGGATTGTTAATGTACCATTTCCTACAGTAGGAACAGTAGGTAAATCACTCATAGTAGCCGCTTTATTGCTTGATGGATTATAGGCTGTATTAAATACGATAGTATCTTGTTTATTACCCAAAGCGGTATAAATTGCTCCAGAAGATAATAGTTTATTTGAACTTGCTGTAGGAGCGCTATCTACGTCTGCACTAATAACATTTGAACTGTTGATATTAATACCATTACCAGTAGTATATTGGATTGCTCCATCTCTACCATCTGCTCCGGTAATTGCTGGTACGCTTTCCCAAGCTGAGCCATCATAAAGTTTTAAAACAGCTGTAGTTCCAGAATTATCAATCCATACTGTAGAACCATCTGTTGGTGCTGTAGGTCCAACATATACTCCAGATTCTCCAGCAGGTCCTTCTTGAGTTAATGGAGATCATGCTCCATTATAATATATATATAAATTATAATCATTACCATCTTGTACCGTTGCTACATTACCTTCACGAGCTGGTGTAGGTAATTGACTAACACTTGTATATTTGTTATAAATAACGTCAATAGCGGTGAAAGGTATAAATGGTTGATTACTTTCATCATGTAACATTTTTACAGGATATCTTAAAGTTGCCATATTTTCCCTCCTTTTATTTTTTATCTCTCTATATGTTTAGTATATAATGAAAAGGGAGAATAAAATATCTCCCTTTTTTATTATTTAGATAGCCATTTACTATATTTGGCTATATATACCTTTTTAACATTAGTCCATCAACCGTCTTGACGATATTGAATTAAACCTTTCGTAGTTGTGGAACTTGATGTTGGTAATGTAATTGTATAATATTCATATACAAAACGATCACCATTTCTAACTTCAAGACATACATTATATGTATTTCCTGCTGTTAGACCCGTATATGATTTAGTAGAACCCGTTTGTAATCCTGTTCAAGTCGTACCACCATCACTACTAAATTTATATTGTAAAGTGTCGCCCGAACCACCAGAAGCCGTAACATTAATATTAATACCTGTTGTACCGTTTGATTGTACGGTAACAGAACCAATACTAGGAGCAACAGGTGGTGTTGTAAATGTTACCGAAGTAGCACTCGTAGTACCTGTTGAATTAGTTACACTACCAGTAACTGTATATGTCTTGTTTGCTGTTAAACCAGTAAATACCAAAGTATCGGGTACTGGTGGATCACCAGAAAATACTAAATTTTTGGTTGTATTATAACCATTACCAGATACAGTAATTGAACCAGCAGTAACTCAATCTGGTGCCCCAACTGAATAAGTCATTCCTATTTCAGCACTATTTTCAGTGATATTTAATACAAGTGGTTCAACATTCCAAGGAGCAGAAGATAAAGTTGTAAATGAACCGGTATAAGCACTTGAAGTTCTATTATAATTATCTTTTACTGTAATTTTATAGTAATACGTTTGCTTGCTATCAAGAGGAGACAAAACTGCCCAACCGTTACCGTAAGTCGTAGCTGTTGAACCGTATGATGTTGTTTTACCATATTGTAATGTCATATCTTGATAAGAAGCGTTTGTCGCATAAGAAACATTGATTACAAAATTACTATACATTAAATCAGGAGTAACTGTAACTCCCGTAATTGATGGATTATCTCCTGTTGTAGTGAATGAACCAGTTTTTCAAGATGATGTTCTATTCCAATTATCAGTTACTCTTGCCCTATAATAATATGTTGTATTTTGTGCTAATGTAGAACCGGATGCCGGAATTCTTCAAGCATTAGAAGTATTTCCGTAGCTTGTAGATGTACCTCATTGTACTTCTACTGAACTAAAACTAGCATTAGTGTCATATGACACATTACCAGTTAGCGTAGCATAATTCTTTGAGGGACTAGATGTAATTGAACTAATTGTAGGAGCATTTCCTGTCGTTGTAAAATTAGTTTCAGTTGTATAAGTCGTACCAATAGTATTGGTTGCTTCACCGCGTACATAATATTTAGTATTAGCTGCTAAACCACTCAAAGTACCAGATGCTCCACTAGAAGTACCAGTAATTGTCGCAACAGGAGAACTATAACTACCACTAGTCAATGATGCTTTAATTGAACTAGCGGAAACAGTAGAAGCTCCCTGGTCAGTTACTGAAAAACTAGCGGCAGCACTAGTTCGTGCTATGTTAGAAATAGATAAAGCACTAACAATAGGTGCTCTATCTATTTTTGTAAGAGTAATAGAACCACTAGAACTTCCACTACCAGGTGAGAATTCAGCGCTGCTGTGACCTCCTGAAATAGTAACGGTTTTACTACCGTCTTGTTCATGGGGTACTGTAAAAGTAGCTGTATAAATAGGCTCACTACTTCAGCCATACCCTGGTATATTACTACCGTCTCCATTACTACCTACTCAACTTCATCCTTTGTTTTTTGTTTCTCCATTACATGTAATAGAAGCATTACAGTTTCCCGCATAATAAGTAGAATAACTATTATTTCTTCCCATATAGATAGATACTTTAACGGTTGAAGTATTCGCAGCTGTATTAACATCCTCTCATGCTACTAATTTATATTTTCAGTTATCTATAGCATGCTCGTTTATGGGATCATATTTTACTGTTGCCATCTTTTACCTCACCTCCTATCCATTTTTATTAAGAACTCATTGCCCATTTTTCTTAATATATACTTTCTTTGCTTTCTTCCATACTCCATTAACTTTGATCCAAGCTTTACCAACAATCCAAGAACCATTGGATTTTAATCTTACTTTAGCTTGATCGGCTGGAGTAGTAACTGTTTTATAATCATACAAGTAAGTATCTCCTGAATAACTGCCTGTATGTACAGCCCTTACTTCGGTTACAATTTGATATGTTGTTTCTTCAGTTAAATTATTAAATGTATATGTTCCACTAGATTGTTCAGACGTCCAAGTTGTACCATTATCACTACTGAATCTATATTTTAATGTTCTGCTTGGAGTAATGCCACCAGTAGCTACTACTTTAATTTGGTTAAACGCTAAAGCCGTAGCAGTAGTTGATAATGTAGGCGCAGGAAGTAATGTAGTTAATTTAATAGCAATATTTTGTCCTTCACCTATAGCATTTGTAAGAGTAATCCAAACATAATAATCTTTATCCGCGCTCAAATTACTAAAAGTATAATTAGTAGCAGAGGTAGATAAAGTAACATCTGTCGTAGAAGAACCATCATTAATATGTATTACTTGAGAAGTAATTGGATCTCCTGCTGGGACATCCGCCGTCCAACTTACTTTAATTGAATCAATCTTGACTTCTTCACCAGCTATGACTATATTACGAGGAGCGTAAGATAGAGTTGTAAAATTACCAGTCACCGTACTAGAACGACCTTTATTATCAGTTACAGTAATTCTATAATAATATTTTGTTGCTCCACTTAAATTAGTAATTGTACCACTATTACCACTAGGTGTTATTTGACTACCATAAGAAGTTGAAGTACCATATTCAATTTTACGGCTTGATATAGTAGCACCAGTATCTGGTGTTGCTGTTCAACTAAAAGCACAGCTATTCTCACCAGGAGTAACACTAACATTACTAATTGTTGGTGCTATACCAGTAACTGTAAAACTACCGGTTAATGTAGAAGTTGCTGGAATTAAACCATTATCTGTTTCAGTAACTTTCCAATAATATGTTGTATTTGGTGTTAAATTATTTAATGTCCAGGTTGTACCAGAACCAGGGTCTGTTGCTGTAGTGCCATAACTTGTACTTGTACCATACACTAACGTATGACTACCAAATGAAGTACTATTATTAAAAGTTCTATTATATGCTAAAGTACCTTGATATTTACCACTTGTACGAGTACCATTCGTCCAAGTACCACCACTTAATGTTGGAGCTGTATGTATCGTTGCTAAGGTACCAGAATCAGAAGCTGTTGCTCCACCAGTGGCTGTTGCTGTTACACTCCAATTAATATTACTATTTGGAGTAATACCAGTCATAGTGCCAGTTTGTGTAGAAGAAGTTTTTCCATCTATTGTCCATGTATAACCAGTAATAGCCAAAGAACCGGCATCTGCCGTAGCACTATAATTAACTGAACCAACTGTAGATGTATTAGTTACACTACCAGTACAAGTCATACCCTCTTCAATAGGAACAGTAAAATCTTGATAACCATAATTTGTAACTGGAGTTCCCCAAGAATAAGTACCAGTTTCTCCATAACCATAACCAGTATCTCTAACAATTACTCTAACCGACATTGTCGTTTGAGTAACATTACTAACAGTTGTTGTACCAGTAAAAGCATACTTTTCTTCACCAGGATTGGTCCAATAATCGTTACTTCCACTACTAGCATTTTTTACTCAATATCTATTACCATAGATACTTCCAGAAGTTGTACCTTTACAAGTACAGTTTTGTGTTAAAGCAGTTCCATTAACATAAGGTTGTACAGCCCATCTGTTATTTCACCAACCCCCAGAACTTGTAATCCACATTTTAACACCAATTTGATAAGAAACTGAAGTACCTGTTCTTGTTGTCTTATAATATAAAGACATCTTCAAACCGGGATTATTCTCTGTTATTTGTTTATCAAAAAAACCAGATGTTGCCATGTTTTATTTCACCTCCTAACCTTCAAGTAAGATATATAAATCTCCTTCTTTACCAAGGTCAGGACTTGGTTGGGAAGTACCATTATATGTTCTTACTCCTTCATTTTGTATTTGTGTTGATACATCACTTACAATTTGATTAGAAGTTCATAATGTAGTATTTGATTGACTTCCATCATTAACTGTATAAGTATCCTGTAATTTATTAGCATTTAATGCTGTTGTAGCTATATCTGCTTCATGTGCTTGCTTAACTATATGATTTGTTACATTATAAGAATAATCAGCTTCTTTCATATAACCATGCATATTAACGCTACTTAATTTAATCTTAAAATTATTATTACTATCTTTATCTAATATTAATGTTTTACCTAAATCTGCGTCAGTATATAAAACATCTACATCTCCTAAATTAGCAAAATTAGATGCTCCTGAACCAGCTACAGCAGCATTAATTGTAGCACGGCCATCTGTAACCGTAACTGTTAAATTATCACCAAAATTTCATTCATTAATATTATTTCAACTTGTTCTAGATACAAATGATAATCATTGTGTTTCTACAACGTCTTCTGGTTGTACGTTAGTTTTATTAATAGTTGTACCATCTAAGCTTAATCTATCTAAAGATGGTGTATATATTAATTCCTTACCAGAACTTAAATTAGTACTTATAGTAAATCTATAATTATTATTACCATAGCTAAAATAATATGTGCCAGCATTCAAACCATAAGCAGGAACTTTATAACTATAATAAATCTCATTTACATCTTGAGTAGTTGTCCCACTTATATATGGCCCTTGCGTTCCACTATTATAAACTTTATGATAATGATATTTTACTAAATCATAAACATTAGTACCAATTTTACTTTCTTCATAAGAAGCTGGATAATTAACTCGGCTATTTGCTAAATGTTTTAATACCACGCTATGATCAATAGGTTCAAAAGCCGTCTCATCTGCTGAAGTATATTCTTCAGCATCACCAGTAGAAACATAAACAGGTAAATCATAAACACCAATAACAGCATTTTCGTCTGTTCCATAATATTGATTTTCAGTCGCACCATTTAAATCAGTAATATGATCGGCATTAACTGCTCTATCAACCGCCCCAGCAAATTCTGTAGGATTAGTTTTTGCCGACAAAGCAAAATCATCCAACATCATTGTTTCGGTATTATCTATTGCTACTGTACCAAAATTATGTGCTGTATCAATATCAACAAGGAAACCTTTTGTATAAACCGTTAGATCTTTAATAGGACCTCCTTCTGGTTGGCCAATTGGCGATAATGGAGTTCCTTCTTGTTTATAAAAATTAATTGGATGAGTTAAGGCATCTAGCTCATTTAAAGAAATAAATTGATTACGTACATTTCTGTCTATATTATCAATTACTGTAATATCATCAGTACTTAAAGCATGAGGATTATCATTAATACTACCGGTGCCTCTTGCTCTAGCATGAGTAACAGCTTCTATTACATCATCAGTATCTCTAACCCTTTGTTCTGTAAATCATCTATGAGTTATATTTGACTGAGGCTCATCTATATCATTAGTAACTAACGTAATTACTTTTTCTTCTGTTGGATCGCTAGGATAATCTCCTAATGTATGTCCATTAATAGTTGTACCTTTATTTACTTTATTAGCAAGATCCTCATCTATATCCTCTATTTCTTCATCTATTTCATCAAGATGAAGCTCATCTTTATATAATCTATAACGTATAGCTTGCTTATATAAATCAGCTACTTCCCCACTAATAATACGTTCTGTCTCTCATATCTCTCTTTCTATTGCCGCTACACGCGTAGACAGTAATCGTAAATCTTCATTGTCAGCTAATTCATATCCGCTTTCGTCCCCGGTCTTACCACTAAAAGTTCTAGTAGTCTCATCTGGTGGCGTAACTTCTGTAGTTTCATTATCTTTAAGATATAATTCATTCAATGTTCCACTACCTATATAATCTCTAGTTACTATATTATGTAACGGTACTAAACCAAAACCTACTCCACCTTGATAATTATCTGCTTGTAAATTAAGCAAGTCAAATTTAATAGAAGCAGGAGTCACATCTAACACGTCAGCGCTATATACTTTAAAAGCAGCATCGCTAAATTCTGGTGTAAATGTACCAATCTGACTTAATCGTCCTACACTAATTATTCTAAATAAATTTGGATCAGTGATATCAAAATGACCATCTGTAGCATCTGTACCGACAATTAATCTTGATGCCTCTACATAAGGAAAATCAATATTAACACCAAATATATCATTAATATGAGAATAAGCGTCTTCAAATGAATTATAAAAAGTTGTACCATATAAAATAACATTCTTACCATCAGGTAAAACTAAATGTTGTTGTATCGTATAAAAACCTTTAGCTAAAGGTTCTATTATACCATTTCTAATATATTTATCATATACTATACCATCTTTAACCTCTATAGGATTATTAAAAGTATCATTAGGATATAAATATATGAAATCAGTAATTTCCGCTTCCTCTTCGAAACGTTTAATATTAAAATTGCTGCGGTTATCTGTTGTAGCAGGGAAGGTATCTGTAGACGCATTAGCATATCCCATACCTTCATCATAATAATAACCAGCTGCCCTACTAATTTTAGCAGAAGCGCCTGTTCCAACAACTGCCAAATTTAATCCACTAGCTTGGCCCCCATCTACTAAAAAGTGTCCTCTATCGCCTGTATAAGCGATATCTGGTAAAGTATAAACTCCATCACCAATAGAAGTTGCATCTTTTATAAATTGGACAATATGTAAATTGCTATCAATAAGAACAGCACCCAAAAATACCGTATCAACAGAATCACCTGTAGGCATTCCCGCTTCGACCGTACATGCCCCTTGTTCATCAGTATATATTGAATAACAACCGGCTTGTGTAATATTAAATTGTGTTAAATCTAAATCATGCTCTAAAATACGATACATACCTCTTAAGTATCTTCCATCACCGTCTTTATTTTTAAAATAAATTAACATATTTGGAAGAGTTATCGTAGTATCATCTTTTCTTTGAAGAGCTCCATCTATAATAACAGCACCAGAATTAAGGAAACCTTGTCTAAATGTTTGTCCTATATCCATAATCTTATGCCATTTTTCATCTCTAGCAGAATAACGATAAAATTCTCCACTTGATACTACATAACAAACTTGTCCATCAAGCGGACTATTAATAGCCAACATATCATCTATTGTATCTTTAACACCATCTTCATCAGAAAAAATCATATTAGTGTTAGCCATATCAATGGCCTTTGCCATTCTTCTAAAATTCTCATTTAATGGAGATGAAACTATAGGACCGCCTATTCTAATAAAATCTTGCATTAAATTACACCTCCTATAAATATCTTGGTAACAATTCTGCTTCTAAAGTAAAACTGTCCATAGAAGCTGCTTCAACCGCTTCTCCATTACTTAAATATTTTACATTATTTCCTGTAGTAATTGTTACTTTGTCTAAATCCAAAATTGTTGCTCCATAAACTTTTCATACTGGTTGAAGATTTCCATATATATCATAAAACTCATCTTTACTACCAAAGTAATTAGTTTTTTGCCATCCTTGCGTAGCTGTATATACATACCAAATACCATTTTCTATAACTACTGTGTTAACATCAGCAGTTTCTGGTTTAGTACCTCCATTCAATTCTAAATAGTTATAAGCTATTCCAGGATGAATCCCATCGTTTTCTTCAGCAGTTTTAATTTCTTGATTAAATCTTTCTCCACTAATAGTTAATGTATTATTAGCTTTATCTACTGATAATATTTCACTACCACCGTTATAATTACAACAAAAATAATACCCTACCCAATCATTAGATACTCTAATCAAAGGATGATGTATATCTACAATATAATTATCTCCATCTTTGTGTAAATAAAAAGTCACATGCTCTATCAAATCTGTATCTTCTATATTTTCTACTCAAGTCTCAGGTAATGTGATAAGATCTCGATAAGGAGATAATAACATTGCTTCGCCGTCAAAGCGTCCATAATATTCTTTCCCATCGCCATCAAATAAAGTTTGACTAATGGTATCAATTATAACATCGCCACTTAAATTACTAACATCTATGGTAGTAGTACTACCTAAAGTATCATTTTTAATTTGTATATATGAATGAGCAGGAAAAGTCGCTCCGTCATGTAGGATTTTATACTTAGGAGCTGAAGCAGCACTACCTGGATTATACATAGGTATATCTTGCTTATCGGCGTTAGCCTCAACATCTCATTTTAATCTTGGAGCCATGTCCCTATATATTAAGCCGCTATCATAATAATAGTTATCTGTATATCCAGCCGCCTTAGCATCATAGATTAAATCATCTCTATAATATGATAAACCATAACCATAAGCTGAACCAACCGTTTCAAATGTAACAGTAAAGTTACCGGTATAAACAACTTCGCCTTTTATTCGGCTAGCTAACTCATGATATTGAGGAGTTTGTATTGTAGTCAATGGGTATGCCCCTAAGCTGGAAATACTTACTACCTTACATAAATAATACTTATAAGGTTGATCAGATAATATTAATCTACCTATCTTACGAGGATGTAACCAAGCTCTTAATCTATCATATTCACTAATTAATAAATCATGGCAAAAACAAGTAAATTGGAATTGCTGCCCAGTAATTTGCGTACCATAATAATATTTACCATCATACATAGGAACCTCTAAAGTATAATCTTTAAATTCTGGTTCTATATTTAAGGTATAAACTGCACCGCTCGTAATACTATAGACACCCATATCGGCACAATCCTTATTATCAAAATTAAAAGTGGCAAATAACTCACCTTTTTTAACTACTCTATAAGCCATTCCTCTCCCTCCTTTTCGTATTTTTCTTTATTCTCTCTAATCTAATAGTAGTAAGAAAAGAGTAAAAATAAAAAGAACGCAGGACCTGCGTCCCACGTTCTATAATGTATTTCTAAAGTTATTAAATTTGATACCGGTTTGACTTCCTATCTCATTAAATTTATTAACAAAAGCACTAAACGCTTTTTCTCCATCTTCAGGCGAAGACATTGATTCAACATTAAATGAAATAGTATCTATTGTAATGGCATTAGACATCGCACCGGTTTGTTCTCCATACATTCTATCTAATGTATTGGTAAAGTCAATAAAATGTTTAGTTTGAAGAGCATCTAATACTGCCTCTGGTTTTTGAGGGGAACCGTCTAACCAAGCAGGACCAGCAAAATCAGCAAATCCTCCGCCAGCATATTTCTTAAGGTCTTGTTCTCTAAACCATACTCCCAAACTACTATTATACCAATATTTAACTCCTCCAATAGTTTTAGATTGTCTAGCATTAAATTTACCTATCTCAGCAGCCGTTCTATTAAAACCAACCTGCATAGTATTTGTTGAAGAGTTATACATATATGATCTTACTGATTTAAATGATGTTGGATCTAATCCTAAAGTAATATCGCTTCCACCAGAACCTCCACTACCGAAGGAACCGTTTCCACCACCTCCTTTAGAATAACCACCGCCTCCTGCGGTATACGCTTCAGCAGCTTCTTTAGGAGTAGTTTTAGTATTTTCCTGTTGAGTAATTCTACTTTCTAAACCATTAATACGAGAACCTAATCCACTTATGGCAGAAGATAATTGTTTATTTTGTTCACTTACTTTATCTTCCCATTCCTGTATCGTACGAGTGATTTCTGAACCATATTGTGAAACATTATCTGCTATTTTTTGATCTATAGCTACAACTTCTTGACGAGTAGTCTGTAAATCTTCTCATAGGTCATAAATAGATTTGCCATCTCCTAATACGTCCATATATTCATCCATATAGGTATCTCATTCTTGTAAATATTCCTTTTGTCTTATAGGGGCAGATTCTGCTCATTGTTGAGTTTGAGTTAAAATAGCTACTATACCATCTCGATCATTCATTAAATTCTCTTCAATGTCAAGGAATAACCATCTTAAATCATGGAACATTTGGTCAAATTCATCTTGTAAGAAAGCTTTTTCTTCATCTAGTTTATTTAGTACGTTATCAACCATTTCAGAATATTTATCATCTGCCATTGATGATAATTTATCATCTAACCTATTTTGAGCCTTAATTAAAGCAGTAGCAGAAGCTCCAGATGTATCCATTAATGCTCTCTGAATATCAGATTGGATACCAGCTACTTCTTTAGCATCGCTTTGTTCTTTGTTAGCCCTCTCACGTTCTTTACGAAGTTCTTCAATGGCCTCTTTCTCTTTATCTATTGCCTCTAATCTAGTATTTAAGATGTCTTGATAGATTTCCTTAATAGCATCAGCTGTTTTTTCTTCGATAGTAACATAAGCATTAATAACTTCTTCAGTTAATTTAATAACATTCTTTAAATAATCTATTGTTTTATTAAAGTATCCTTGTAAGTCTGTAAACATATTAGTATATGTTTCATATACGTCGTCTGCTTTCTCTTTTAATGATACTTGACCCTTAGCAGCTTCACGGGATAATTCATTGTATTTTTCCCAATGAATAATAATTTGACCATATTTATCAAATTCAAATACATCTTCTAATCCATCAACAGATTGGATAAAGTCAGCATACCCATTAGCAAATCTTTTTTGCTCTTGGGTTAAAAACTTATATTGTTCCATTAACTCTTTATTAAGATCTATACGTTCTTTAATAAGTTCTCCACTACCATCCTCACGGACAATATCTTGATATTGGTCTAAAACACCTAAACGATGTTCTAATACTTGAATACGATTTAAAATATTATATATTTCTTTTAATTTACCTATATAACGATCTATACCATCATTAGAACTTCCGCTCTTGCCACTACCTCCAGCTCCAGCTAATTCTTCTCAAATACCTGGTTGTAAATTTGCTAATTTTAAATCTATATTTTGTATAGATGCTTGATTAATTTTAGAAGCAGTTTTAGCAGCTTCTAATTGTTGTTTTAATTGAGATAAACTATAACCTTCTTCATCCAAACTTGTACTATAAGCTTCGAAATTCAAATCTTTGATAGTATTAGTCCATTCTTGTTTAAATTCTTCTAAAGCAGCCTTACTTATCTTTTTACCATTAAATGATGTTACTAATTTATTATAAGCTGTTCCTATTGCTGCGAATGAACTTAAATAAGAATTAACCATTGCTTCAGTTACTTTCTTTTGATTAACAACTCATGTTTTACTCATTTGGTCAGAAGCAGTATTCCAAGCCTCTTGAGCTTTAATCTTTTTATCTTCAGCATCCGTGGACCCTTCAGCTTCCGCTATTTTCCATTCTAATGTAGCAATTTCAGCATCAATTACTGCTTGTTGCGCTTCGAGTTCTATTTGTTTATTTCGTAATTCTTGACGAGTAGCCTCAATACTTTCTTCAGCTATCATACGTTCTACTTGGCCAATCGTTTGAATTGCTTCAGCATTAGCATAAATTTTACCATTAACTACAGTTAAATTTTCTGATATAGCTTCTAAGGCATTACCATATGCTGCGATAGTTTCATCACTCATATGGCTAAAATCTATATTATCAAACAATTCTGTAAATTCTTTCCAATTACTAAAATCTGCTCCTTCGCCAGATAATACATCAACATATACTGCTCCTACAGTACGCAAACGTTCTGTAGTTTTTTCTAAAGTTTCCCACAAAGTTTTCCAAGGAATGTCTGCTGAAATAGCCATACTTTCCCAAGCTTTTTGAATACTATAAGCCGCATTTTGAGCTATTCTTACTTGTTCCTGATATTCATCGCTTGTAGTATCAGTAATTTGTTTCATCTTAGCTTCGGCTTCTCTTTGAATTTGTCCATAATAAGCTATAACCTGTAGAGCCGCCTCTTCCGTGCTATTTTTTAATGCTTCATTAACTTCGTCTTGTCTTTCTTTCATAAATTTGGCATACATGTCTACATCATTAAATATACCCATTTGGCTATAAAAATTAACTTGATCATTTGTTAACCCACGAGCATCATTGATAACAGTATTATATTTATTACTTATCGCTTGTCTTTGGCTATTATTGGTTGCACCTTTTAATTCTTGTTCTAACCTATTGCGTAAATCCGTAATAACCTGATAAATACTTTGATCATAACCAGAATAAATAGCATCCATAATGCCTTCTTTTAATATCTTAAATAATTTAGCATCTTGAATATCTAATTGATCTAAAGCAGCTTCAACTCCACTCTCAACGGAAGCAAAAGTTTTGCTACCCAAATCTCTACTGATTTTGTCAATCTCTTTGGTTAAGGAAGCTAAACCAGTGTCTCCAATTTTCTGAATGATTTCTTCTCACTCACTTCCCAAATTCTGGAAAGCGGCTTCATATTTCTTTTCAGATAATTCATCATTTTCAAATTGTTCGTATAATTCTGATGTTCTATTTTTTAACCAAGTACTACCAAGATAACTAGCTGTAACAGAACGCTCATTACCTGTGACGTTATTAATTATACCATCAGTTACATATCTTTTAGTGATATTAGCCAAATTAGTAGCTAAAGCATCAGCGTGTTCATCATAAATCTTTTTGGCTTTAGCTAAAGCATCTTGACGTTGCTTATCTGCTATTTCATTCTCTTTATGAACTGTCATAGCAATACCAGCTACAAGAGAAGTAACAGCAGCAGCAGCCAAAGATACCCATCCAACTGGATTTCAACCATTAATAGCTCCGAAGCCAGCTAAAGTTCCAGTAACCGCAGCGGCACCATATGCTATATTATTTGTTGTATCATAACCGCCACCATGTTCTTTTCTAAAATCATCCTCTGCTTGTTTTCTAAGATCAGCCCTCATTAAATCGCCTATATTGGCAATTTGTTGTTTAGAATAATCGGCTAACTCTGCTTGAGCATTTTTAGCGGTTTCTTTTACTTTATTTATATTAATAATAGCATTACCTTCTAAATCATACCCAACTAATGCTCCAGGTATAGTCTCAGCTAAATTTGCCGCAGCATCGGCCATCTGATTAATTTCATCTGTGCTTTTATTAATTTTATTACTTAACTTTTCATAAACTGCTCCACTTTTTTCGGCAGCTTCTATAATAGCATTACGTTTATCTATTTCTTTTTGTGTTTCATCAACTTGCTTTTGTGCTCTCTCTCTTAATTCGTCGGATGTTGTAATTAAAGCATCTTTTACCAAATCAAATACCGTTGCTAAAGTACTAGCAACCATGACAACCATAGAAATTTGACCAATTAAGGATGTTGCATTTGATAAAATTGTACCCCCATTCGCTTTGGGTATGTTTGTTCCTGTTTTAGCAGGTCGTTTAACTTTAGTAGTTGTCGTTTTAGTTCCCTTAGCACCAGAACCACCAACAGGAATTACAGTACCATCAGGTTGTACTCCAGCCGCTTCCATTTTAGCGGTTGTTAAATTTTTGTATGAGGCTGTTAGAGTATTAACATATTCAATCTCAGCTTCTATGCCTTGTGCTACTCTACCATTTGCATTATTTAAATCCTCTAAATTACCTCTAGTTTCTCCTAAAGTACCTTTTAATGTTTTTAAAGCTATATCTAAGTTAGTAAAGTGTTTGTGTTGTGCTGCCAAATTAGCATTAGTAACTAACGTTCTCGCATTAAATAATATAATAGCTGCTGTAAATAGCCTTAATGCAGAATTACCTTGTCCAAAGAATTTTAACAAGCTTGTAGCTACATTAATTAAACCTTTAAAAGTATCTCCATTTGCTATATTAGAAATTAATCTCTGCCAAGCATTGGTTAAGTTATTTAATGCTGCATCCAAACCTTCCATTGCTGCTTGATGCATACGTGTTGCTGCTCCAGCACTATTTTGAGAAGCGGTTGTCAATTCTAATGCTCTGTCTCAGTTTTGCATTAATGAGATAAAACGAGATTGCTGACGAGTACCAGCAATAATAGTACCTAAATAAGCTTGAGTATTTCTACTTAGTCCATTCCATTTAGGCCCTAATTCTTCTAATACTTCTCCTAAATCACGTAATTGACCTTCACTATCACGTAATGCAACATTAACACTACGTAATGCAGTTTCTACTTGGTTGACATCAACATCATCTTCCGTATTTTCTCCAGTCTTAATACTTTGGAAACGAGACATGATTGTCTTCAAAGACGTACCAATGTTCTCTGGAGCTTCACGAGTAACTTCTATCATTGTAGCTAAGTAAGCATTATATTGGTCAAATGATAAACCAGCCATGTTAGCCTGTGATGCCGCTTTAGACATCGCTGTTGCCAATTCATCAATATCTGCTGCTGAATAAGCGGCTAATACTGATAATTTATCAATTACATCTCCAGCTCGATCAACGGATAAATTAAATCCATTTATAGCAGCTGTGATTTGATTAGATGCTACTTCTACGGTTTCGCTTGATATCTTAGCGAATATAGCAGTATATTCGGTTAATTTTCTAACTGCTTCATCATTTAAACCTTGCTGGTAATAAATAGTAGATGCTTTAGCTATATCGTCGATAGCCATACCAGTACGTGCAGATAACTCAATAAATGTATCTGTTAATTGTAAAACTTCCGCACGAGATTTACCAGACACTATTGCGATCTCTGTAAGAGCTGCATCTAAATTTTTAATATAATCATAAGAATAACGGATAACACGACGCATCGCATTAGCGACTTCACGTAATGTTAATAAAGGAATACCCAAATCTTTTAATACTGATTGGATTGTTTTGCCTTGACGTTCTAATTCTACAGCCTTTTCTATTTCTCTATCTGCATTAGCAGTAACCTTTGCACTTGTAAGATCAGACTCCTTACGCACATTTGCAATTGCATTACGAATATCCTCTAATAAGGTTCTAAGCGTTGCCATTTCTTTAATTGATACAGAACCATTAATTAATTCTCGTTGGTCTGCTATCTTTTCATTAATAGCTGCCGATAGACCGGCTTGTGAGGTTACTCCATAAATCGCCTGAATGCTTGAAGCCTCTTGTGATAATCTATTCTTTTCAGCCAACTTTTGATTGATTTCATCAATAATTTTACCCAATTCTTCTTGGCGTTTAATCTCAGCTTTTGTTAATTTTTCTTGATTTTTAGATAAAGCGTTTAATTCCTTAGAAGCAGCAGACAATTGCGATTTTAAGTCTGTCTTACTACCAATAGATTTACTTTGACTTAATAATTCACTGGCCTTAGCATAGTCAGCCATCATTTCATCTATTGCTTTTCCAAGTTCTCTAATCTGTTTTAAAGCTTCAGCATTAGAAGCGCTATTAAATACCTTACTTAAACTTCCCTGTAAGCTAAACATTCTATTATCTAGAACTTTAAATGCTTCATCAATATTATTAGCCAATTCTTTAGCCTGAGATTTAGTAATTAATGGTTTACTTAAACTATTTGCTAAGTCTCCAAATGATTTAACAGCTTCTGTAGTAATATTCTTAATATTTTGCATATACTCTGCTGCTTTAGAACCCGTAATATTTTTCCCTAAATCTTTACCTAATAAATCAGATATTTCCTTGAAACGCTCTTTCTCTACTTTTAAATCCAGCGTTAAAGTAATTTTTCTTTCATTAGCTGCCATCCATTATCCCTCCTTTTCTATCTAATAAAAAAGGACGCTTATTTAGCGTCTTTATTCTCTGCTTCTGTTTGTCTTCTAAATTGTTCAATATATAATTTCATTTTAGCATCATCTATATCTGTTTGAATCTCTTTTTTAATTTCTTCATCTGAAGGTTGAACTAGTGGTCTTAAACTACCCACTCTATCGAGTACCATATTAACTAAATTAGTTAAATCCTCTTTTGTCAATTCTCCTATACCATCAAAGAAATCATATAAGAAACCAGCAACAGTTCTTCTTAATTCAATTTCTCGATTAAGATATTGTTCAAGTTGCATTACAATATCCTCAAAAACTCCATAACGTTCTGGTTTATCTAACACTTCTTTTTTAAACATAGGTTCAACAATTTTATACATATTTTCTTCAAGTTTATTTTCTTCTCCCAAACTCTGTAAAATTAAATTATTTTCAACCAAATTGTTAAGAAATGTAACCATTGTTAAAAAATATATATCATTTAAAATATAGTTACGTTTTTTCCCTAATAATTCTAATGTCTCTTCTATCACTCTCTTTTTAAATGTAAAAGTATTAATGTCTACTTTTTCTTTCATTTTCATTTCCATCTCTATTTTCCCTCCTATTTTTTACCATATCATACTCTCATACTAAAATATGGAGCAATTTTTATACCATTTTTAACTAAATCATCAAGCAATGTTTCATCTGCTAATATAGCTTGATCTAATTCTTCTCTATTAAAAATGTAATTATCTATATTAGTTCCAAATGCTTTTCTTACTTTTTCAGCCTGTATAGTTTCAAATTTACGATTACGACGATTTAAAGTGTCATATTTAGCAAATTGATGCAAAACATACTCTATAGTTCCTAAAGGATTTTCTCAAAAACCTTTAATAATTTCAGATGATAAATTCAAAGTCGCATAATCATCACTTCTAAATACAGGAAAAGATGCAGCGCGTAAACGCCAATCTATATATTTAATAGCTCATTCTACTAAAAATTGGTCTATATTATCTCCGGTATTACGAATCTGATAATCTTTGATATAATCTCTAAAATTTTTTTGCAAATTATCAATTAAAGTATTGTAAGCTTGCTTATCATTTGCTTTAAACGCCTCATTACTGAAACCTCCCAAGTCAAAGTGAGATAATTGATAATTACTATCAATCCCGGTTTTAACCTCCAAAGGAGGGGCGGCATTTTTTTCTTCTCCCGCTTTATTTTTATATTTAAAATATATATCGGCTTTAATTGAACTATTGTATAAATCAATATCAGAATTTTGTATCTCAATTTTATCATATTGAATTTTACGCTTATCTAAAAGATCTTCTAGCAAAGCTTTAAATTCTTGATTATCATATCCTATACCAACTCTTCTTTCTACATAATTACCTTTAGCATAATTAAACTCTCGTGCTGTCATATTACGTTCAAATGCTTGATCCAGAGTATCTAAACCAACACTAAGACCAATTACATCTTGATGATTACTAATTAAATCATCTCAAGCTCTCTGTAAATTAAAAAAATCATCATTACTTATATCCTGAGATAGCTTACCTTCTGGTTTATATTTATAATTAAAAAAAGCCTTAGTATAATTATAATTATTATTATTTAATAATTCTAACAAATCTTGCTCAGATAATGTTTCTTCTAAATATTGTTTATATAATTTCTCTCTTTCTCCTTCTATTCTTTCAGCATCATCTGACAATTTTACCATAATATTATAACTAGTAGGATTCCAATTTATATCTGATTGTGTTCAAGGGTATGTTCTAGTTATACTCATTATCTTTCACCACCCCTACCATTTATTAAATTAATAAAGGCTTGTAATCTTTTCTCAGCATACAATTGATACGCAAACTCTCAGAGTTCTTCTGGGGTCATTTTATTCAGTTGATAATAAGTAAAAAATCTCTTATCTCCTATTGGCTGATACATTCCTGGTTGTTTACCATTGTCATATTTAGTAGTAGCACTTTTATGAGATTTTACATCTATAGCATCTTCATAATAATACATAGGATTACCTCAAGTAGGAAGTAAATACTCATACAGAATACCATTCCGTCCCATACGCAATACAGTCTTACTTTTGTCAATTAAAGCGTTGTAATCGTTAATATTATACTTGGCCATATTAAATCACCACTACTGTAGCAACATCCTTATTAAATTCATCTCCACCAGGAACTGATTTAATTCTAATTGGTGTAAATGATGCTTTAGAACTATCATTAATAGATAATACCATATTTGTATCAATCTGCACTTTATCACAATGGATAATAACGATATGTTTATCATCATTTTTTAAATCAACTGCATCAATATAAATATCTATAGTAGCAAAGATATTATTATGTATTTGTTTAATTGTAGATATAGAAGAAGCTTCTATCTCATAATGATATGTAGCAAAATAAATATCGGCTTCATTGCTGTCAAAAATGTGTACTAGCCATTGCCCATCTTCAGTCGTGCAAAACTCATATTTATCATTAGATAATAATATATTTTGATTATCTTCTACCTTATATAAATAAAAATTATAATGACCTGTATATAAAATAGGCTTGGCACCTAAAAAAGCATACCCATTTTTATCAACAGTTAAATATTCATTCCCTCTTATAATTGCTGTCTCATGCTCTTTATCTATCACTCCATAAATGTAATTTCAAAGAGCATATAATATAGAGCCTTCATTAATTATAAAATCTAATTGGTTAGTAATACCAGCAGTGCCTATATGTCCTTGAGCATCATGAGCTGTCACGGCTTTAGAAGTAAAAGTTAAATTAGATAAAGATGGATTGTTAATAATCATGATAGGTTCTCCAACCAAACTATCTTTACCGGGTATAATAGCACCTTCGGGCATACTTAATACAATTTGGGAAACTTCTTGCATTCTTAATGTTTCTAACATCTCTATCTCCCTCCTATTATAATCTTCTCTAAAATAATAGTAGCCTTAAGATTTACTTTCTTCATTTTCTTCAGTATAACATATTAAGATATTTTTGTCAAGACTTTTAAAGCAAAAAAAATAAGAGAGAAGATTTCTCTTCTCTTTTTTTATGACTACCAGCTTACTGGATAGAATTCTCCAGTTCCGTTGATATCTCTTGTAACTGGGTCGATAGTTACGATTTCAGCAGGAATTTGTCTATATTGACCATCCCATTGATCCATACCATTACCAGCATCATCATCGCCAGCTCCACCTTCAGCACGAAGTTGACGGAATTTGATCATTTGTCCTTCATCATCTCTTAACGCTTTTCCTCTGAATGAGAATACAGCAGCTTCTGTAGCAGCATTAAAAGTAAATGAGAAAGAGCTATCAAGTTTTAATCTAGGTATTTCGATTTGGAATACATCATTTAAACCAGTATATTGGTTAAATAATACAGTATCTCCAATAAATTTATATGTTCCAGCAAATTTGTCAGCTAATACAGTTACTTCACTTAAATCTTCAGTTTTAGTTGGGAAACCTTTTTCGTATTCATAGAATACTCTTAAAGTAGCTTCTTTAAATGCATCTCTACCGTTGTAGAAATCATCAATAGAAATTGTATTAGTTTCTTCTTCTAATGGATTAACTGTTCTAGTAGCAGTTGATAAAATACCATCTTGCATTTCTGCCATATAAACATAAGAACCTTTACGTGCTTTTCTGCTTAATACAATAGAAGTATCTCCATCTTTAACATGAAGTAATTCGCTTTCCATCATAACGATTTTATTTTCGTCAGTACCGTGTCTTAATTCACCACCAGTTAATACTGCTAATGAACTCATAGTCATGATCGCATCATCAAATTGAACATTGATTTCTCTTGAGTGAGATACAGATGCTAATGTAGGGTTACCTTGTCCACCTTGGATATCAGTAACTTCTGCTGTTCCTTCAAAAGTATTAACTTTTAAAGTATCAAAATACATAACTGGGTAACGAGTAATTAAGTCGTATAATGTAACATCACAAACTGTAACTGAAGCATATTTTCTTCCTTGAATGTCTAACATCTTAATATACCTCCTGAGTTATTTAATCAAGCCAAAATTTCATATCATTTTGACTTTCTTCAGAACTTATATATGGACTTAATTCAGTTCTTAATTCATAAGATTGTATATCCACACATTTCTGTAAGAGCAAATTAAATTGTAACATGGTCATATTATACACCTGCTCAAATGTATAATGTCCAACAGCGACCAATCCCAAAATTTTTCTTCCCAAATAATCTTCAGGATTACTTTGATTTTGGCCTTTAATATCTTCTACTCTTTTTAACCCCGCTTCCATCTTTTCAATGATACGGCGCTCACGTTCAGACATATGTTCTGTTTTACGATACTGTTTTCCTTCATCCGAAGCACTGAATTCAGGAGTTATCTTCTGACATAATTCTTTCATGAGTAAGTAGAATGTGGCATCTAGAAAAACTCCAGAAGCCTTTTCCCCTATATATATAGTGTGGCTAATATCAAAAAACTCAATTTTTGTTTTTAATAATACTTGACACGATTTAATTAAAGCCTCTTTTAGAGAAGGAGAAGATCAAACAGATAAAAATCATATTTCATAATCATCTAATTTTTTAGAAGCTTCAGTTTCTATTTCAATTAATTCTTTACGTTTTAACATTCATACATTAGTCAATGTCCAATAAACTCCTTCTCCCATTTCTACTATTTCTTTCAATTTGGGCTGATGAAAATAAATATCAGACACAATCCTAATTGGCTCTCCTGCTAATACTCTATCTAAACTAATCATCTATAACAACATCGTATAGCATCCTGTAGCCCAATAGTACATCAGACAATTGACAATGTACTAAGCCCGTACAACGATACTTTACTCCACCAGTTTGAGTTAATTCGTATTTCATTAAATTGCTAATAACATGAGCAATATTTAATGGTCTTATACCTTCATTAATTATCCATTGATTACCAGGAGTAAATATATCAATAGCTAAAGTAGGATGTAATGTATCTGTTTTAGGATTTTCCTCTGCCGAAATAAGAGAAACTACTATTAGACTTCCCTCTTCTTCATCATACGGAAGTAAAGGAACTCTCGCAATTTGTTTATCTCTTAGATCTGCAGTGACATCTTCTTTCCTTTCCAGTGGCTTCTTATCTGTATAAACCAAAAACCTTTTTAATTCTTGGTTATTATTAAATACTGTAATTATTCTATATATATCATTATTTACATCTAAGAAGCTGTCTGTTTCTTGAACATTTTTGTTTAATATCATAATTTACCTCCTTAAACTGTTCTGATATATACAGTTTTTTCTACTACTCCTTGTGGAGTAATTGCTGTAATTTTAAATGTACCTGAATACTTATCCTTAATACTAATAGTTACACTATTATCAGTTATATCAATAATTGATCTAACTTTTGATAATTTTTCAACTTCAAATACAGCGTTGCTACCATCTGATAATTGATATGTCTCTGAATTATTCCATTCAAGATAATCACTACCAGAAATATATAATTTACTTGTTTGTGGTACATGTTCTGCGATAACTTCTATATTCAAATCTAAATAAATAGTATCATTTTTAGCTAAAGAAGCTCTTACTACAGCAGTACCAAGGCCACGACCAATTAAAGTATCTCCTTTAATTTCAACAACGTTTTCGTCTGAACTTTCTAAGTAAATTTCTTCTTCTACGGCCATACCATCTTTTAATACTACTATTGGTAATTCTAAAACATCTCCACCATACATTTTTAAGTCGTCTGTTAATTTATTAACTATACTATATTCATAAGCATCTGTATAAGCAATGCCGTTGATTCTATCGTCTGTATCAAGTAATTTATCATCTTCTAATGATAAAATAGATACATTATCAATAGATACATTATCAACATTTGAAACACGATATGCTTGTCCCATAATTATAAATCTCATCTCAGGATGTAAATCTAAATTACGTTGGGTAGCTGCAACCATATTTCAATCTGTATCATGTAATCTTAAATTATCAAATAATCTTGTAACGTCTGGTGTAACCCCAACAGCATTAGTAATACGACCAGAACGTACATAAGCTGGTTGAACATGTAATTCTTCAGTTTTTTCGTCTATCCATTTAATATAATCATTACAACGGTATGCTATTCCGTTAAAACCTGGTTGGTCAGGACGGAACATTTTTTTTAATAAAATCCAATCGTTATCATCTCACTTAAATAGTGTACCTTTATCAAGTCCAACTTCAAGTGGAGCTATAACATTAGCCGCTTCATATTCCTGAGTTGTTTTTGTGGAAAGAATGGCTACATCATGATCTGTATAAGTTTTAGTCTCCCTGTCATAAACAGAAATTGTAAAACCATATTGGCTATCTTCAATTAATGAATTAATACTTTCGGCTACCTTTGTTTTAACGTATTGACGTCTAGTTTCGCCTTTAAAATGAACCCTGTCCTTGTATTCCTCGAAGCGCATCGACATAATTTATCACCTCAAAAATAGTTTGTCTAAAGTTAGAGAAATCTATATATTTTAAAGTAATAATCTTTAATACAAGATTACCTTTCACTTCTTCATCAATTAATTCATTAAAAGTAATTTCCGTTAATAATTCATCATATATAGTAAGCCAATGTTTTCCTTCTTCTCTCCAACATAACATTTTATATAAACTGGAGATAATATGTTTATAAATGAAATTAATATTCATATTGAACCTCCTAGTGTATGTTTTTTTCTCTATCTCTAAATCTATCGTTAGGGATTGGATCATTATCATCCCCATTATGAATTGTAGGCCCTGGAACATATTCTTTATGGTTAGGAAATTTATCTAATCCTCCAAAGTTTCCTACAATACTTACTCTCTTATAAGTATATTCATGTAATACTTTACGCATATCTGCTAAGTATTGTTGATATAAAACCGTTAAATTTCTTAAATTCTCATTAGGAGAATAAGTTTTAATTCCGGCATCATAATATTGTTGTTCAATTTTTCTACTACTGTTTATATATCTTTCTAACCATATTGGTTTCATACAAACTGCTAAAACTTCTATTTCATCATCTGACAATGTTTCATAAAATACTTGCATACGTTCATCACGCTTTCTTAAATCATGCTCTGCTAAACGTACGAAGCTATTAATAGCACTCAATAATATAGGATATAGTGCTCTATGTAATTGTTCTTTATCTAATGACGCTAAATATTCATCTTCTATCTTTGCTAAAAAACGAATATAAATGTCATAGTATTCCGTTACTTTCATAATTATTTAGATTTCTTAGATGATGATTTCTTAGCAGATTTTTTAGCAGTAGTTTTCTTTTTAGGAGCTGTAGTAGTTTTCTTTTCTTCTTTTACTTCTTTAATAATTTCTTCTTTAACTTCTTCTTTAAGTTCTTCTTTGATTTCTTCTTTAATTTCTTCTTTTACTTCTTCAGCAGTTTCTTCAACTACTTCTTCATAAGCTGGTTCTTCAGGTGTTTCTTCAATTAAATCTTTAGCATATAGTTTAATTTCTTTTTCAGTAAGACCCATTTTATATAAAGTATTAACTGAAATATTACTAACCTTAACCATTCCTTCATTAAAGATAATTTTACTAGCAGGATAGTCTAAAATGTCTTGAAGACTAACTTCGCTAATTCTAATTTTTCCATCTACTCCTAGACGATAAGTTCTTCCTTGTGTATCTTTTAATCCTACAGGTTGTTTTGCTACATTCTCTA
>Ga0247611_10002802_pt1 | contig 27059 bp, 23 predicted proteins | sample 177DNAGHGhighgp2_FD_192422 | JGI IMG/M metagenome (GOLD analysis project Ga0247611, IMG submission 192422) | Sheep rumen microbial communities from Palmerston North, Manawatu-Wanganui, New Zealand - 1770 DNA GHGhigh gp2 | ecosystem: Host-associated > Mammals > Digestive system > Stomach > Rumen... | reverse complement strand
CATCAATCAGATCAAGATGATACAGGAGTCAACGTGCGTCTTGGTGGAACCGATGGAACAAATCAATGAACTGCGCATCAGCAAGAATTACCGTGCACAATTCATGTCCGCGTTTTATTCGCTATAAGCGTTTCACGACAGGCAGCTATCAGCTGTGAAATTTGACTACCACCCGGCACTCGGTGTCAATGTATGCATGGACATTAACTTCGTCGTTATCCTCCATGCCAAATCCATCTTCATCGGCAAAATAACGCCCATCTGGATATAACATCCAGTCTACACGAGCTCGTCCATCCTTATAATCCCCTATACCGAAATAATAGGAAGCCTGTAGCCGATATGCATCGCCATTATTTTCCAGTTGGCCGACATTATCCCAGTCAATATCATCTTTAGTAAAACCAACAAGTGTCCCATCAACTGCAGAGATAGGGTATGCTTTCTTCAATTCGGTATTGACAATAAATGATTGTTTGTTGCCGTATGACTTACTCTTAAAACGGAGCATGCCGCATCCCATATCTCGATGGCGGAAGTCTGCCTCTTCATCACTTTTCTCCAGTTCTGCCATCAGGTCCTCATAGGTCGGGTTTAGTCGCCAACGTCGGGCATCACTTTCCTCACGAGCATTAAGGTCCTTCATGGTTGTCAATCCCCATTCACGTGACCGGATCAAGAAGTTACACAATTCGTCGCCAGTTATCAGGCCCGGAACCGGCTCTACATCTTTATTCCTCCAAACAAACTTATAGCCTTCAGATGCTATCATTGCATTTCGACGCTTTTTGTTATGGATATCAAGCGAATAGAAAGCCCGTTGTAGAAATTCACTCTTAACAGCTTCTTCATGTGTTATATCATCCCATCCCCAGTGAAACGACGGACGCAACCAGTCTCCATGAAGGAAACTTAGCATGTTCTGACTATCATCACCTAATGAAAAAACATAGTCCAAATCTGCCAATACACTTGCTGGGTACTGGCTGCTATCTGACAAATCAATGACTTTCTCCTCACTGTTATCTGGCAGAACTGTCTTGTTTTTAAAGAAATCTATTATACTCATATGCTTACTCATTATAACGGTTCCATTTGTTACTTACTACACAACCATTGGCAAGCAATGATGACAAATGCCCTCTTCATCCCTTATTGATTCTGAACCCAAGCTTCATAATCAATTTCAACGTTCCTATTGAAGTATTGCGATCATACTCCTTTTCTTCTTCTGGTAACTCCTCGTATGGCACCAAACACGGATGTGTCTTTTGTTCGTCATTACGCTGTTCGCCATACTTCCAACCTTGTTTAATACGAGTCTCTGCCCATACCTCATGTACATTCTTCGACATCTTCTCTATCAATTCCTCCAACTCTTCAGGCAGTTTGACATCATTGGTGTCTATAGGCTGCGGTGTATACTTCTTTGTTTTCATAATACTTGTTAAATTTGACTGATAACAGTTATAGAGAGTCCCTATACTCATAGATTCTATCATCAATCACACACAAAATACATCTAACCTTTTCAGCCATTCTTCTCAATCTTATATCCTAATGCTATTAAAAGCCTTAACGTATCTTCGGCCATGATACGATCGTATTCCTTTTCGGATTCTGGCAGTTGGGCATATGGAACCATATCGGGGGTTTCCAACTTAGAATCATCACGTTCTGGGCCGTATGTCCAACCCTCGCTCTGACGTTCTAATGCCCACATGTCATGTGCATTTTCAGCGATTGCCTCACGCAATTCATCAAAACCTTCTGGCAGCTCTACATGCTCCAAGTTAATCAACTTTGGATGATAGGTCTTTGTGTCTGCAGGGAATGCAGTAGTGCATAGCCCGCCTGTCTTATTCCAAGCCTCAATGAAAGCAGCAATCGAGAATGTCTGGATATCATCAGATTTGGGGACATAAAGATCAACCATGTCTGTAATTTGGTTGGCTTTGACGACAATAGTTGCAGTTTCTTCAACGTTATATTCACCAAGCAACGTTGCATTTACGACGGGAATAATGATACCACCTTTTCTCAATGTTGTGAATACAGTTTCTGGATTAGCGGTATCACGTTCAAACACTCGCAGGTCAGTATCCTTAAATGTATCACCTGCAATACCTTTCATCTCCAGTGCGTATCTTACACACTCTTCGTAATTGGGAATCTTCATCTTCTTCATATTGCTTTAAAATAATTTCTCATGCATATCGTCAATCCAATCTCCAAGCTTTTGAGTCTCCCATGTATAAAGTGATGTGGTAAAAGGATCAGTAAGTGTCGCCATCCAACCATTCCCCTTATATGCAGATACGATACACTTCCATGCGTTATCCAAGAACGAGTCACCTTTGCGACGAACATTCATTGCTTTCCACTCCACCTTCCACTTGGCTTTATCCCATTTCCACTTTTCAGCATTCCTCATATCACCATTTGGTGTTCCATCAACTGAAGCAACTATTTCGCCTTTACCAGACTCCCGAATCTGATAATAACTATCCACTATGCTACATTGTTCCGACACCTCCATCTCTATTCTGTACTGCCCAGTCCCCCAAGTGGGTTGATAGTTGACGCCATCTGTCGTACCGGTATAGGAACGAGGTACTATATAACAGTCGCCGTCTATACTGATCAAATCCTCAAAGTCTGGATCATTCTTATCATAAACGAACAATCCCTCAGGGGTAAGTTTATGCTTATCTACTTCCACGTTGATGGTAAACTCTCCCAACTGCTGATCATTGGCTATCATTGTAGCCTGATTCATCCAAGATGAATAAAAGCGTACTTGCAATTCCAGACTAAGGTTGTCACGTTTCTCAAAACTGAAACGACTATCAACACTGCCAGTAGAGTCATTGGGTAGATTGCAGTATTTTGGATTAAAAACGAGCGAATCTATCTCGACCAAAAACTTCGAATGGTTGATAATATGACGAAGGCCGACACTATCACGACGCATCTTACAGAAAATATAGAATACGCCAACGCCCTCGTTGGAACCGTCCATCACTTCAATATAATTTTTACAACCAAAACCTTCAAATTTTAGGTTTTCGGGGTCCAGAGCTCCTTTGGTGGAAGGCAGTGCATAGAAATCGTTTATTTGCGTATCTGTTGATAACGGCTGGTGATAATAACATTGCTGTTGGGCACGGCGATACCATTTCTCGCGGTCACTTTTAAATGCTTCCTGAATATAGTTTAGTCCCAAACTGACAAGGTTTGATGTCGCATTTACCGTTTTCTGTTTTAAAGCACTGGTATAGCCCTGCCACAACAAATCACCAAACAAACCACGCTGAGCATCTCCACGTGATGATTCCTGTAGAGCTAACAAAAGCTCGTTGGTTTCCTGAACCTTTTTGACATTTCTCTCGTTTTCCACAAGAATTTGGAACTTGCGTTGAGCCACCTTTAACTGTCCCTTTGAATTCTGCGCCGACATGGTTCCTGCTATTGCTAACAGAACAAGCATTGGTACTATTTTCTTCATATCTTCTATATTTAATATTATTATTCAATGTTTTTTATTCTATAATGCGTCGATAATTACAAATGGATTGACGTGACGAGGTGCACGATAGTTTAGTATAACATACTTGAGGCCCAACGTGGCTTCGTCCAAAGTCCATACTCCTCGCTCATGTTCCATAAGTCTCTTACGGGCTTCAAGGAAAGCAGCATGGACATTCTTCTCTTCTGGTTTTTGTTTTTCTATCTCTTCATAGAAGAAACGTAGGAAGACACAACTGGAGTAGTCATACAGATTCCATAGGGATACCATCAAAGTATTTGCGCCAGCCTGTTTTACGGCCCGTTGCAAACCAAATATTCCGTCATCGGTAAGTCTTCCTTGTCCTGTTTGGCATGCATTTAACACGACCAGTTCCGTTTTACTTAGATTCTGCCCCGCTATCTCTGTACCAGAGATAAGTGCATCATAACGATTGTCATCGTAATTATCGTCCGCGAGAGTATTTGCTGCACCAGCGAAAATCAGGCCACAGCGTGACAAGGACAAATCCTCAGCCAAAGGCCGCAAATCATTATGGATGTCAATTCTTCCAATATAATGTCCATGAGTGGATATATGGATGATGTCATAATGATTCTTACCAAGAATTCCCAATATCCTTCCATCCGTAGCATTTGCGCCTTTTAGCAGAGTGTCATTGGGGTTATGTCTGCATACATATATGGAATCTACCTCTATTTTTGTATTCGGCAAATCATTTACCTCCTTTATTAGTGGTTTGAGATAACGGTATGCCATATAGTCATTATCTGTCTCTGTTGGCTGGTAATGTGCCCGGAAAGATATACCGCCACAGAACAGGGCACTTTGTAGCTTTGGTCTGGAACGACGTAATGTAAGATTACGGGTCGAGGAAAGTCTGTAGCATGTCTTTTGACTATCGGGAATCAAGTATTCGATGGCCCATTGGTGAACAAGTCCGTCTGGAGCAAAATAGATATTCTCTGCTTTACCTATTGCAGCCATCAAACGAGGTGACCAAATCAGCTTTTGTAAACGAGTATCTCGATATAGGGTATCTTTAATCTCGGGTATCTTTGCATCAAAAGCATCGCCTACCGTATAGGGGTAAGACAATTGCAACGACAACAAACTGTCAGTAGCGAAAAGATCCATAAACTGAGGTTTACCATTGTTCTTCAAAACAAGACAGCCCATTCGTTTCTCATCATGCTTTCCAAAATACTGAACAAACTCTATAGCACAATCTTTTGAGGTCAACTTCTTACGTACTTGTTCCCATCCGACCTGATTGGCATGAACATTGCTCTCATATGCCAAGAGATAACCTTTACTAAAGAGAGCCATATTGTAGAGGAGTTCTGGTGCATGGTTTCCCAAACGATAGCAGTCATACAGGAACTTATGGGTAGCCAGCCAATGTTGCGCCCTATGACCAGCTGTCATTGTGTCAAGTCGATGTGCGATGGAGGAGAACTCCTCCGCAACATATTTCTCGTAACATTTACGTGCTTCCTTATAATGGGTCGTACCTAAGCTGTCTGCTTGAAGCATCAATATCTTACCCTGACGACGTAGTGTTTCGTAATAGAACTCATCCTTTTGTTTCTTAAAATACTTTTGTGCATCGGTTATTTCCTGTAATGCCTTTTCAAATTGTCCTAACCGGGCATGACAGATTGCCATCTGAGAGATTGTTCTATAATAGTTTGGGGTGTAGCTGTCTATCCCTAGATTATTTACATGGTCATCATAATATGTAAAGATTGTATCCAATTGCGCCAAGGCCTCGTCATAGTCCTTTACTTTATAAAACAATTGTGCCAGTTCTTCTCGGAGAGTGATAACATTTCTATCACTATTTCGTTTGATGAATATGTTAAGTCCCTGTTGGTAATAAGCCTTTGATAAACGGGAATAATACCCTTCCCCATCTACCAATCCGTAGTAATAGGCACCTTTCATCTTATAATAATAGGCAGAATAAACATCAGCCGAATCGCCAAATTGTAATTTGTATCGGCTAAACAAACTGTCATATTTACTGATACAAGCCTTTAACTGCTCAAAATCGTCGGTCAAATAATTTCTTTCTGCCTGTTCGAGGATTGTTTTCAGCTTATGCTTCGGATTATCTGAAGCATAAGCAGGATGGATTCCCATTAACAGGACGATTATTAACGTATAAACTTTTCCCATCACTTCTGCGGATTATGGTTCAAAATAACAAACGACTCGCCTGAGTCTGATTTGTTAGTAACAGAGAATGTTATCTCATCATCTTTCTTCACCTTAGGAAGTTTTATATATAAAACCCCAACCTTATCAGACACTGGGTGTGCAGCTTTTCCATTCACTACCGCAGAAAATTTGGTTTTAGGATTGTAAGCCATAAAAACAAACTCCTGCACACCAATATGCCCCGTTAGTGTGTATGTCGCGGTACAACCTTTCTTAATATTCTTTTCTATCGCTGAATAAAAAACATCCTTCTCGGTACTGTTGAAAAAATCGCCTTTCGACGCCATGCCTATGTTCTGACGATTATAGACATGAGTGACGATTTGGTTCATTTTGAACTTATGGGCATCTTTGCCACGATACTCATTCTTCTGATCACGCTTAATTTCGTCCATTAACGTAATTTTCGGACTACCAGAAGCTGACCAGTCAATGACTGCCTTGTTCAAAGCAGCATTTGAAGACTTGGCTTTACGTAGCGCAACCAAGTCATCTGTCATTTTCTTCAGATGGGTATCCTCCTGTGCATAGCTACTAAAACATGCCAACAGACTGATTGCTATCAATAACAACTTACCATTTCTCATACCTCTATCATTTCTTCTGGCCATTTTTCAACAATATTATTAACCACCTTTTCTTGTTTTTTTGCAGTTTCCACGTTTCTATTACACTGCTGCTTCTCACAATCAACAAAACCTTTTTGCGAAGATTCATACAATTCCTTCAGATTGAAACGTCCTTCTGGAGCATAGCATAAGCACCTTTGCAACACAGGTGTCAGAGTCTGAAAGTCTTTTGGCAGAATCGGAAGCGCTACTGATGGATGTTCCTTTTGATAACTTCCGCCTTGTCCTCCAAAAACAACATGTCCAGTTGCCGTATAATAAGCCACGGCACCTAACGACCAAACCATCTGAGCTACACCTGTAGACTGTTCGTCATGCTGCTCTGGAGCGATAAACTCATTCAACGCCTCACGTTCTTTCGTCACCATAAACATATTACCATCTATCATGATGGAGTCTGGTGTCAGCACATGTTCCATCCCATCTTTGAGCAAAAAAGCACTCACATCAGCCATCATCTTCCAAATGGCATCCTCTGGACAGAACCCTGCTATATCACGTAACGTCATTCTTTCGTTTTTCATACATCTTACTTCTTACATCTTACTTCCGTAATGGGCACTGCCCACTTATATAATCCGCTACTGATACTGTCGACCCTTGAAACCACACCGATAGCAACGACGCTCCCCCCATCCTTCATCAAGACAGGACCACCGGAGAATCCATGATTGATATTGCTTTCAAAAAACAAATTCTCACTATCAGTCGACACATTGCGTCGAATAGTTCCTTCGGTAAAAGTCATGCGTTTATCGCCAATCCCTGTCATCGGATAACCACATATCATCAACTTTGTGCCATTCTTTACGTCTTGTATCTGTTCTTGGCTAGCCATTTGGATTTCTCCTTTTTCAGTTAATCCGTCAATCCATAGGATGTCTCCCAACTCCATCTTTCTATCATTAAAATAAGGTCTGACAGAACGCCAGTAATATTCTTGACAGAAGTCGGCCAATAGGAACAAACCATCTTTATCCTTCTTCATATGTACATGTTTGTCTGTCGAAACAAACGAATATTTTTGGTTGCCCATAAAGTCGAATATTGAGAAAAACACCTGCAGTTGCATCGTAGAATCATTTTCATGACACTGGTTGAATGTTTCCGCTTCAATGGCCCATCTCACGATATCGTCTTCTTTCAGATTTGCCACTTTAGTTGTCAAGTCTAGATTCATACCAATCCAATACTCCACACAATGTCTGGCCGTAATTAGTTTCCCATCCGTAGTTAGGAAGGCGGTTCCTGTTGGAGCCTCATCCTTCAACACTTTCGTCGGAGTCAATTGTTCTTCAACATTATTGACAATCAGCATCTGTCTGACGGAATCCACTTTCAACAAATAGATCGACTCCTCCAAAGGCTCCACGTCCTTGGCAAATATACCCTCCTGTCGGTTAACAATATTAAGTATTACTGTAATGATGGCAGCCAGCCCTACCAGCCCCGCCAAGGCCCATTGCCAGTTATTGTCGTTCTCATTTTCATCATATTTATCGTCATAATGGCTATGGAAACAAATAGCCATTGGTTGATCCCCGAAATGAATTATATCACCATCTGTCAACTGATGGGCATAACCTATCAGCCCCTTTCCTGCAATACTGATATCTACATACTGCGAACGCTTCACGATACGCCAACTCTTATTATCATCATTCCTAACAATAGAAGCATAGTATGCTGGTTGCAGACAATCTGTCTCATATCGCACATCACAATCTGCCGTCTCACCGATATTGACAATACGATCTGTTAATTTTGCCCGTTTACCACTTTGGTGATAAACGTTGCCACCTTTAAACCTCAATGAGAAATAATGTTTCCGATCTTTCATCTCCCACCCCCTTCCTCATCAGCAAAAGCCTTCGCTATCAGTGGCAGACAGGCGGATAAGCATAAATCATATACTTGAACTGGTTTACCCGTACCATCTGGTCTTAAATCATTATAAGCCCTCAGGTCATAATGTATCTTTCGTGCCTTATATGCTTTCTTCTGCGTTACGACATCAGCCATTATTATCTCTTGTTCCTCGTCAGTACATGGTCGGAAGCCCAAAATCAGTTCCTCTACACTCCAACGGTTATGCTCCACCTGTGCCAGCAATTCAATATCATGCTGCGAAATATCATAAAACTTGTCCCACTCATCTTCGTCCAATCCAAGAGAACGCATCTTTGTGGGTATCGTCATCGCATTATATATACTTGACATTCGTTTCAGGTTAGAGAGTCTTGCCCAAGAACGTTCTCGTTCTTCAAAGTTTATCTCGACAGTATAGCGAAGCATTCCCCGCCAGTCTGCATCATTGTCTTTATAACACTGGTCATAGATATAGTTCACATTCTTCGCCATCCTGACCAAGGGTAGCGTCACATCATAATCATTATCATGCTGGCCATATATATAAATAGGTATATGTTGCTCACGGAGTTCATTCGGCAAGAATAATGCCTGGGCAACATTCTTGTCTTTATCCTGACCAGCCATCATCACCGTCAGCAATTGTTTCTCATCCCTGGCCCACAACTTCAATTTCTCTCTAACACCTACATCCCACGTCTCTGCCTCAACGAATTCCCATTCTACATCCACAAAGTCTTCACGTTTTTCCTCGTACAATGGTTTATGGAACTTCACGATGGCTTTTTCTTCTGATGGCTTTACGATGCGATAGTAGCTGTTGTCAAATAGATGCTGATAGCATCTGACGATTTTTTCGCTTTTTCGCACAGCATCCACATCAATCATCGTAATACGAGTACGGAACGAATGATTTTTCACATAATTCGGATAGTGAGCCACATGAGCTGCTTGTATAGCCACCATCTCTGCGATTTCACTCATACCGAATATAACCAGATGTACATGTTTCTCCGACTGTATAGTAATTGCCTCATAATCCAACACGACATTCCGGCTCCACACCTCATCCATCGTAAAAGGATAGACATCAATCTTCTTCCTCACAGTGTCGCAAAGGTCACAAGTATGTAGCATCCGCAGTGTCTCATTCTGCTGAACGAGCAGATGGCAGGTCAGACATTTTCCATGATGCACATTCAAATCGTACTTTGTTGCCAATTTTTCCAGCATCGCCACGGCCTTGTCATCCTCACCGTCACCAGCCAGCAGGCATATTTCATCGACTTCGGTCAAAACGACACCTTCAGTCGTCAACTCCTGCTGTCGCTCCACGACATATCCTCGTCCCTCATATTGTCGCACAAGGTTCTCGGTTAACGAGTGCATTCCTATTATGATTACCTTCTTACTCATTCCATGAGAACATATTACCAATTTACATTATAGGCTCTTTGTCAATAAGAATGATTCAACACTTCCGTATAGGACATCCTTACACTGCTCGTATGTCTTATCCATCAGTGCGTGATGAAACTCAATAATGTCGTTCTTGTTGTTTCGTGCGATACGTTCCCACAAATCCCGTTTTTTTGCAGCTGTATACAATTCAAGAAGTTCTTCCTCTGCATATTTTGAGCTGCCATTAAGGAAACTGCTTACATAGACATAATGGCGAATCTGTTCCTTTGCCTGGTCGAAGGTCTCTTTTACAGTGGTAGCATCAGTATCATGCATTATTTCTGCTACTTGTTGTTTGATATTCGATTCTTCAAGCAGTTGCATGGCATATTGTCTCAAATCATCCAAGACTTTATCACGCAACTCAAAGTTCAGTTCCTTCGGGATTACTTCTGAGTCACGGGTAATATCTTCAAAATAATCTATATCGATATTATTTACCCGTTTCATAAAATGAGGATAAATTGCCTCAACCTCTTTTACAACGATGTCATATACCTTTTGGCTTAAATCTCTTATTTCCATTTCTTCATAATTAATTATTTGTAAACCTTATACGATATTTCCACTTTTCTTATCCTCTTCTATGAGGGCAAATAATTTTGCTTTTGCCTCTTTGTGCATTTTGACACAAAAATAAATAAGGATAAAGAAACAGATTCCTCCGACAGCGGGAGCAACCGCACCACTCATCGCCAATGCGTCGTAAACTCCATGGGCGAGAATTGGAACCAAGAGCACGCAAATGGCAGCCTTCGATGAATGATCAACAAATTGATAAACAGAATAATAGTAACCCATCAAGACAGCAAAAGCATAATGCCCGGGAACGGCCAACAACGAACGGGCAATGGCAACAGACACCCAGTTTTCCTCTTCGCCCATCACATAAAACACGTTTTCGATAGCAGCAAAACTCAATCCGACACAGACGGCATAGACGATACCATCAAAATGCTCGTCGAAATATGGATTCTTCCTCAACACCAGCCAAAGGGCAAGTAGTTTGAGGCCTTCTTCTGGCACTGCAGCCACAAAGAATGCCTGAATGGTCGTACCAAACAGTGTTGTGGGATTACCATCTCCGCCAAACAATGCAGCTCCTATTCCCATTTCAATGAAAGCTGCCGGAAAACATATTACGACACCCGACAATACAGCTTTAACCAACCATGAAGTAGGTTCTTTCTGGACGTCCATCCTCCAAATGTACAACCATAGAAGGATGGCAGGAAACAATGCCGCTGCTAGCAATATGAGTGTCATCTCTTTATAATTTATAGGTTTCTTGGCTACAAAATTACAAAATTAAATCCAAATTGCAAACTTTTTTAAAAGAAAACTTGCAATTACCTTATTAACTTTATTTTACCACGACCACAGCATCTTCTGTATGAGGAACATGAATAACAGAATCAGCCAGATTAATTGGAGAATGCAAACTGTACATCGTATCTTGCGACTCTAAAGGGATAAACAAACGAACTACGCCATTATCGTCAGACTTCGTCTCAACAGCTCCTACGATAATAGGAGTATTAGGAACCGTAATTCCTTTGTCTATATTCCACAAAGTAAAATGGATAGTACCATACACCGTTTCATCACGTCTAATATTTACTTGCAACTCTTTACTGAGTGTTATAATCGTGTCAACTGGCAAGAAATTTTGGCAATCCACACACACACGAACTTTATTATTAATATAGCGGTGGGGGATGTTGGTGAATATCGTTACTGTTTCGAACGAACGGATTGTATCTGTCTTTGTTTCATTGTCAAGCGTCAGCGTGACAACTGCATCCTTCAGCGGAGGCAGGTTGTCATTATGAATAGAGGCTTCATTCAGCCTGACTTCCACATTAACAGGCTGATTGGTCAACCACACACCGATAAGTGCTGCTAATATGACTATGATTCCTATTGTCCATGCGATTGTCTTCTGAATAAGCAGGCGCTTATGTCGTTGCCAGATAGCATCGAACTCCACGCCGAGCAACTTTGAGATGAGCTGCACGTAGGCTCGCTCTTTGTTCATCCATGGCCAGCGGTATATCTTTTCATGGATATTGGCGCCAAGGATTTCTGGTAACCCAAGGGTGTTGACGACGGGATTGAAACACTCCGTATCAGGATTCCCACTATGGGGCTGGCCATCCACTATAAAAAAGTGTATCTGCTTGGTACGGCCCAACTGATGGAAAAACTCTATTTCTTTACCTACCCACTCAGATTTAGCAGAATTGGGCGAACAAATGACAATCAGATTTCTCGATGCCCTCAGCCGCTCCTGTAATTCTTCTGTCAGTCCACCAGGCTGAATGTCTGTCGGTGCAAAGAATACCGGCTTGATAGGCGTACGTTCCCATCCACGTTCACTACAGAGCGTTGCCGGCATCCGGTAATGTTCCAACTTCTTTTGAACCTTTTTTCCCCACTCTGTATCCTTGGAGCTATAGCTTATAAAGGCAAAATACTTATAATTCTGTTTCATTTCTGATTTTTCCATTCTTGATATTTTACAATAATGTTTTGCTTTTCCTCTTGTCCGATCTCCTTCAAGTAAATATTGATACCAATAACATTCTCAAAATGCTGTTTTACAATCTGGCCCGACTGATAAAACGTAATTGTCTTGGACTTACCTTTATAGTTCTCATTGACAATAAGCATGGATGAGGGGCTTTCCACATTCCAATCTTCGTACTCTAATATATAATATTCACCAGACATACCCAATTGATAGGCTGGAGATGCTTCAGTTTTGGGGACGTAAGCTGTATATATTTTGTCGTACATGAGTTCTTCTCGTTTGGCTCGGATGGCGTCATCATCCTTTTCAATGGCCATCTTTGCAAGTAAATAATCAATATTAGTCAGAAGATCGCGCGTAGAGCTTTTGTCCGGGCCTCTTGTGGTGAGAGCGATGTCGTATGCTTTTTTGAATAACGCCAGACTTCCCTCCTTGTCATTCTTTTGCAATAATATCTCGGCCAGATCTCCATAGCAGTCAGCAACTCGCGGATCCATGTTACCATAGACTTGCTTGTATATCTCTATTGAGCGGTTTAGATATAAATCAGCACTGTCAAGCTCATTTTGGGCAAGATATAAAGAAGACATGTTGGTGTATATTGTGGCTGTCTTGGGATGAGCGTCTCCGTAAACTTTCAACCTGTAACTTAGAACATCCTGGTACATCTTGTAAGCATCACCATAACGACCCGCTTGATGCATAATTGCAGCTATGTTGTTATTAACAATATTTACCTGTTCCGAATTCTCTCCGTAAATACGTTTCCAAATATCTTTTGCCTTGTTATAATAACTTTCTGCTTTCTGAAAATCCCTCATTTTGTAGTAACAATACCCCATGGAGTTGTATACATTTGCAAAATCATCTTCTTTTACATCATCTAATTTCTCAAAAATAGACAATGCTATGTCGTGGTGATGCAGAGCTTCTTCATAGTCTTGTTGATCGCTATATAGTGCTCCGATATTATTCTCCGTAAAAGCGACAAGTTTAGAATAGTCGTCTCCAAGACCCTTATATATGGCATTTGCTTTAGAAAAGTACTCGCTGGCATATTTAAAAATGTTTAGATTCAGAAAGAAGGTGGCAAGATTATTGTAACAAAATGCTGTTTTATCGCTCTCTGGACCATACTGTGTTTCTGCTACTTCAACCATTTTTTTGTAGAGACACAGTGCATCTTCATGTCTGGCCAAATAGTCTGTCAAAAATTCAGCGGCATCATTCAACCAGTACAGGTTGAGTGTGTCCAGTCTTGCTCTGAGTTCAATATAATAGGCTGCCGAGTCATTTAAATGTTGCATTTTGAAAATCTCGAATTTGCTTAAACAGTCCTGAGCGATATCTTCCAGCTCCTTTTGAGCCATCTCCTTGTTCTTTTCCAATTTCTTCTTGCGTTTCGACAGCTCCGCCTCTTCTTTGGCATTCTGCTCCTGCAATTGTTGCAATTCTGCTGCACGGACGCTGATATCCCCCTTCGTCCTTAGTAGTGAATCGGCTTTAGTCAGCTCACCGTCGAGGATGTATTTAGTGATTAGAGTATTAAACTCATCCATCTGATCGTAGTCTATCTTCGCATAATGTTCAGACATATCGCTGATGAGCATCTCATTGATTTTTTGCTCTTCATAAAGCTTCTTGAGCTGTTCCTGATACTCCTGCTTTGTTATCTTATTTTCTTCCTTTAATGTTTCTATCTCTTCCTCGCGCTGTCGTAATTGACGCTGTAGATTACGACGGATTTTGCGCTCCACCAGTAATTTGTCATCTGTCTGCTGTTCTTGGGTTTCAAGTACGAGAATCAGAGGATTCTTTGAATAGGCATACTGACGAGACAATATGTCTGGATCCGTAATGACGTATCCTTGCTTTTGAACATTCTGCAAATAGTAAGAGTTGCCAGGTATGGCCAGTGAGAACACACCATTGCTGCCACTTAGCACGGCATTACGTCCCCTGACTGTTACCATTACACCAGAAAGGCGTGTACCTGAAATGACACTACCATTAGCCGCTAAACGTCCCTTTGTCTTCACTAAGCCTTGCTGAGTCTGTGCTACCGAACAAAGACAAATACAAATTACAAAAAGAAAAACTTTAATTCTCATATAGCTTGTCGTTTTTAGTTTCAATTCGTCATGACACACATTATATATGTGTTGAAAGCAATGTTTTATAGCAATTTTGGTGCAAATATACAAATATTTTTTTGTTTTATTGCATTTTTTTGTTATATTTGCACCCAAAATAGCTAAAAACTAAAACATTTTTGCTTATGAAATTATCATTTAGATTAATTGGCACTGGCTGTGTTGGCTAGTAGTATTACGATGTCATGTAGCGACGATAACAAGAGTAACGAAAACAAGATTGTCATTACCGACGGCATGATAAAACCCACCATGACAAATTAGTTTGTTGCAAAGATAACAAAAAGCATTCTGTTATTATTCATGCATCCACCTGCGGATAGCCTGCTCTCGCTCGCCCATCAAGACAGTCTCAAAGTCGATGCCCATCATGCGGAACTCATTACAAAGAAGTGAGTTTTCGGTGAGGAGGTCAGTTGCTTTGTTCATGGCTTTCACAAAAGCGGCTTTATCATCTTCTTCGGACTGCTGTTGAGGTACGTTCTCAGCCATCATATCGAATAATGTTCTGATGTTCTCGCGATTCGAACGGAGGTCTTTCCCTCGCGGATCAATAACATTCCTCAGGAAACTTGCCAGCGTCTTGCAACCGATATCGCCAGGAAAATTCTTTCTAGTGGCTGTCATCAGCACCAACGACACCAGTTCCACATGGCTAATGCCCATCTTCGATGCAATAATCTCCAACAGATAGATTTCCATGTGCGAACTATTGCCATCCACACCCATCACACGAATCAGGTTGGTGATATAGTTTGTCTTATCCCGATGCCTCTGCGGTATCACGCTTTCCGTTTCCATGTCGAAACCAAACAAACTGTCTTTTACAATATCTTTCGAGACACCCTCGCGCTGACAGATTTCCGTAATCATTTGTCGCTCAGCATCAGAAATTTCACCATCTGCTATTGCAATAGCCACCAAATCCTGCGCCAGTTTAAACTCGGTGTCCGACGCATCGTTAAACAACTTTGCCAGCAATCCCATATCTCATTATTTACTATTTAGTTTCACAATCTTATAACCAAGCTTCTTTACTAACTTGATGGTGTCGAAGGCCATGATACGATCGTATTCTTTCTCGCTATCAGGTAATGCTGAATAAGGAATGAGATCTGGATGTTTTTTGTTCACATCGTCTCTCTCCGGTCCAAATGTCCATCCCTCTTTGATGCGTGCATCAGCCCAAACGTCATGCGCATTTTCTGCAATGGCCTCACGCAGGTCCATCAGGTCATCGTCAAGTGGAATATAATCAAGATAGATGGGCTGCGGTACATACTCATCCAATGACTGAAGCACCCTTACCATATAATAGTTAGACTCACGCCAGGCTCGCTCAAATTCATAGCTATCTATCGTTTTCCGCATATTATGCTGAGGATCAAAGATGCTGACGGTATCGTTTTTAGTGTCCACACTTGTCACCACAACGGCATGATTTGCTGCGTCTTCATGATCCGGTAGACCAAGATACAGTTTGTCGCTATCTACTGCCACTATGACATCATTGTCCCTGGAAAGAGCATCACAAATATCATCGAATGTCCCATCGTATTTTCTTGTTACAATTAAGCCCATATGAGAGAGCAATTGCCCCATGGCATGTAGAGGGACTCCTGCTCCGCGCAGCCAGTGATGCTCTCGTGCCAAATTAATCAGCTGCTCTTTGTCATATTGAATAAAGCGCCGATGTAGAACGTGCATCTCACAGAGAATACCACACAGGTTCTCGTCGCTTTCAGCTGCCATTTGTAACATCGGCAGGGATGCCGTCTCGGCCTGAGGCTGCTGCTCCTCCGTCTGTAGGGCAATGTCAAGGACATCTTGCAATTCCTTGTCAGCTTTCAATGCTTCCAGTATCTGCTCAGTCTCTTCTTTGCTTGTGTTACCATCAAGATAAGCAGCCAGCAGTTCGTCTGATATATTGTTTTTATTTTCCATATTCTTTGATGTCTTGGAGGGCGACACTGGTCAGCTGAGCCATAGCGCGCCGTTTGATGTTATATAGGTTTGCCGTAGTAATGTTCATCTCCTCTGCGAGCTGCTCCGGTTCCCAGTCTTCCAGAATGAGCCTACGGATGACATGCACATACCGCTTGTTAGGCATGTTGTCGAACAGTCGTACCATATCGCCCTCTGCTGTCATATCCGTTTCCGTTTCTACCGTCTGATTACCCTCATCATAAGGAGTCTTTTGAGGAGTATCATCTATCATTCTTGCACGTTTCTTGACGAAGAATCGAATAGCCAGGACCTTCAGCCACTGGTACACAGAACTACGATACTGGAAGTTACGAAGTTTCGAGGCATCATTCTTCATGAGGTAGAGATACAATTCGTTAATCATCTCGTCATATTCCACCTCGTAGTCGAACACCAGCTTCACTACACTATAGAACAACGGCCGGCACTTAACGAAGAAAAACTCCTCCGTTACCCGATTGTCCCGTGCAATCAGCCCTTGTATTATCTCTTGATCAGTCATCTTTATTTATCAGTCATTTTTAGGGAATGGACTCAATAAAATGTCTTTATATAACAAAAGCGAAGTGTCAACCACACCATAATCAAAGGATTTATAATCAGCTTCCCAGTCTGCTAACGAGGAGTCTTTTGATTCATTATCTAATTCATTCCATGGGCGCAAGCAATTATGTTGTCTTAGTCGCTCATCACATTTGTGTAAATTTCCATTCGCTTTAACGTACCCCAGCATCTCATGCGAAGCATTCCAACGCAGGTGTTCCAAACGGGCAAGGTTAAGAATAGCTTTATTCTCTTTTTCGTTCAGTCCATTATATGTGATTGTGTTGCGAGATCCTTCACATTTAGGAGTCTCTTCATCTATCTCGAAATATCTGTCAAGGAAATCATACCAATCATAATCTTCGTCAAATGACTTTTTAAGTAAATAGAGTTTTGTGCCTGCGTGGAGGGCATTCGCTAAATCTTGATTTTCTTTTCGTCGCAGCGAACGTATATTGTCAAGAGAGGTCTTACGTTCCTTTACAGGTATTTCGACCGCAATCTTATTGTTTAGAACGTCTTTTTCATATTTCTTTGTGCCCAACAAGACGGCTCTTCTGTCATCCCATAGTTCCTTCTCACCTTTCATCTTCGCATAACTCTCTTGGAAGCGACGTCCTTTAATGGTGAGTTCCTCGTCGATAATCATTTGATAAGAATAAATATCCCTAATTTGGCCGAAAGGAATAATAATATTTTGACAAATGTAGTTTTCTTTTTCTATATCTGTCTTCAAGCTATTCTTGCAATCGGTGTTGTAACCTTCATTATAATGGTCTGCTATCTTCTTCATATAATCCTCTTTATCCGACTGATAGGAACGCACAAAAATCCTCAGCCTACTCAGGTCTTCCCTGCTTTGACGGACATAGTTAAACAGTCTGATGGCACATGTCATACTCAATTCATCTGTTCCCAACGCAATGACCACATAGTTAAGACTGTTTATGAAGTTTTTATTAAGAATTTTATAAAATTGGCGACTTCGACAGTCACATGTTTTCATTTTAATGTTGACATTATCAGAAACAGTTTTTTCCATGACCGCTGGTGCAAAAGCATAAAAATAGCCTTCGAGTTCTTCCATTCTTTGATCAACGATAGTACAATAAAATGGGCTACGTTTCTCGCCTGACTGACTTCCCACAAAAGCTGCGAATTCATAAAGATATTTGAAGGCATCCTGTCCTGCTTCATCAAAACCTAAAATAAGGCTATGGAATGCAGATTTCACCGTGCTGGGATTCTCTTCATCTATTTCCATCATTCTCACAGGATGATTTCTGTCATCTGCCTTCAGTAGTTCGATAGCTAAATTAGCAGAATCTATGACACGTATTTCCAAGCCTTGTTTGACAGAAATGTCCTCAATCACTCTGTTCAATCCATTACGCCTTGCATGGCAATAGAACCGCTGCATGATTTTGCCAACTCCAGCGTTGATGGTCTTATCGTGTGCCAACACCGACAAAGCCCTAATGTTTTCATCCTCATTTTCTGAAAGGACAAATATATGTAGCTCCGCATCATTCACCCCTATAGAAAGTTTTTGGATAAGTTTCCGTAATATAATAAGATTCATCTCACCAAGAACATCATATTTCTCGTCAAGGACTTTGTTCTGAGTCAGTTCATCCTTGTCAACGTCGCAAAGTCGAGTCTCAGTGAATGTAATTCTAGCATCTACATCCTCTGCATCGGCAAAAGACTGTTCCCTATGGGTAAACATCTCTACAATGCTATTCCACCCGCCACGGTCATTGTCATCTACTGGACTTTTCTCCACAATCACTATCAAGGCCTGTTCACCTTCCTCCTTTCGGATACTTTTCGCCAATAGACGCGAAGGTTCGTTCATTCCAAAAAAGACATATAAATGATTATGATTGTTGTCTATCTTTGTTTGCCAATGCAACTTGCGATACGCTTTGACACGCGCATATATCAAGCTAAGCAATACTGCGACAGTACAGGAAAAGGATAAAACAGCCTGAATCGAAATCAAACCCTTCAAATAATGATGTCCACTTACTTGATCCAGGACATTACTGTCGATATCAAGCATAAACAAATCCAGAGAACAGACTATCGATCTTAATAGATATTCTGCATTTACAAATGAAAAGCCTGGGCTGACATTGTCTGTCTCATAACTGAATGCCTGTAAAAACAACGCACTGCCTGTAGCCAGAAATAATCCCATAAGACTGGCTAATACTCTCAAAAGACGTTCTCGACCAGCGACCTTACTTGATCTCCCTTGCCACCAGATGCGACATTGCTTCCATACCTGCCACAATGCGCAGCAAATCGCTACAATGATTATCAACCATGACAATTCTACTTCTTTAACCAAAAGGAGTACTGCAGAAACGAGTATTGTCAAGCACACTATCCACAAAAATGGTGATGCGTTGTATTTCATCATCAATCCTTACACTTTAAACCTTATAAAGATGTCATTTATAAAATCCTTTATTTTCGTCTGAAGGTTTTTCCAATCTTCCTCTTTCGAAAATTCCTCCTCTTCAATTTTTTTTGCTATGATTTTGTCAAAAACAGATTTTTGGAAATAACGAACAAGTCTATTCCACTCTTCAGTTTCTTTCTGCAAGGCTTCATTTTGCTTCAGTGTCATTGCATTACTAGCCTTTTCTGTTTCCATTTCCCTCCGATTCTTCACCTCCTTATTATGCCATATAGTAATCACAATGGCAACAATAATGGCAAGTAAGACGACCGTTCCACAAATGATGGCAACAATCGTTACATCATGGCAATTTGTCCCCGCCTCACAAGATTTACTAGCACTAACTATTTTAGCCAATTCCACCATAGCTGAATCACTCATTGCTATAGTATCGTTTAGATTAATAATAAATGTACTCATTTTTTGCTTATTATAATGTTTGTTTCAAGTTAGGTACCTTCACCGAGTTTTATTCGGCAAATATACAAAAAGTTACCCAATGGTTAATTACCAAAAGGTAACTTTTATTATTCTTTAACGTATTGCTTTCACTTCCATAATGTTAAAAACAGTGTCTCTATTCCAAATAATACTTCTCTCTTTCTTCTTTCGAAAGCAGACGTAAGCGGAATCTATCTCTGATTTCATCAGTTAGCTCTTGGATATTAGGAAATGGCCACGTCTTAATTGTTCTGTCACCAGACGACGAGACGATTTCGTTTCCATTGGGACTAAAGAATGCAGAATTTACATATCTACCATGTCCATTAAAGGTTTGTACACATTCTCCTGAGGCAAAATCCCAGACCTTCACTGTTTTATCAAATGAGGAGGATACCAAGTAATGACCATCTTGGCTAAATGATACGGATTGTACTGATGCCGTATGCCCCTTCAATGTTGCGAAAAGTGAGTTGGAATATGTATCCCATATTTTTATCACCTTGTCCTGACCTGCGGATGCCACATATCGTCCATCAGGGCTGTATGATACTGATACTGGCCATGATTCATGGCCTTTAAATACCTGAAGGCATTCACCGGTATTCACATCCCAGATTTTTACTGTATTATCATTATTCGCAGTAGCAATTTTGTCACCAGCAGGATTAAAAGATGCAGAATATGTATAACTATCATTATTGATGGTCTTTAACAGATTTCCAGTGCGCGCATCCCAAATTCGAACCGTACAATCATAAGACGTTGATGCCACCTTTTCTCCGTCTGGACTGAATATGGCAAATGTAGCAAGAGAATGGTGACCTGCCAAAACTCTAAGGCACTCACCCGTAAATGCATCCCATATTCGAATAGTATTGTCATATGATGACGAAACTATCATACTCCCATCGGGACTGAACATCGTCGAAATAGTTTTATTTTCATGACCTTCTAACAGGTTCTGACATTTACCTGTTTTTGCATCAAAAATACGTATCTCGCCATCTTTTGATGCCGATACGATGTGTTTCCCATCAGGGCTATACGAGGCATAGAATACGTCAGAAGAATGATCGTCAAAAGATTTAAGCCACCTATTAAACGGCATTTCCCATAGTCTGAGTGTATTATCAAAAGATGATGTCGCAAAATGCTTTCCGTCGGGACTGATTGAGATATGATCAACAGCATCAGTATGGCCATAAAAAGTTTTTATGAGTTCGCCATCATCTAAATCCCAAAGCTTTATAGTTTTATCCTCGGAGCAGGACAATAGGGCTGCACCATTGTCCACAAATGCGAAATCCCTGACATCACTCACATGGCCTTTCAAGACATGCCATAAATCCTTTTCTACCGGATCTAATATGATAATTGCACAAATATCCTCAATATCCTTATCATATCCCGTATAGCTATTATATGAAAATCCACAAGCAACTTTTTTGCCATCAGGACTGAATTTCAGACAACAGGTTGGCCCATCCAGTCCTGTTAAAGACCATATGGATTCTCCTGTCAGGCCATCCCATACAATAATAGTCTCGTCATCACCACTGACAATGAGTTTTTTATCAGGACTAATCGTTGCAGTCATCACAGGATTCTCATGTCCCTCAAAAGTTCTTAAGCATTGTCCCGTAGAGAGGTCCCATAATTTAACCGTATTATCGTTTGAAGTCGAGAGCAGTTCCTTGTCATCGTCGGTAAACGAAAGCGATTGGATTCGATTCTCATGTCCCTTCAAAATATGTAAACATTTCTCCGTATCAATATCATATACTCTAATATCACCATCTTCTGACCCTACCGCTATTTGTTTACCATGATGACTAACGGCGTAATCATAATATGCAATTTCATTCGTAAGAATACTTTTAAGGATTGCTCCTGATTCAACATCAATGATATCGTATCCTTCTTTTGGAGCAAGAGCTATCATTTTGCAACTATTACCTATATAAAAAGGCACTCTTTCTGATTCTATAACTGCAGTCTGGTGTTCTTGTGCATGACGTAGCGCTCTTTCAAATTCAACCACGAATGGCTTATTGGGTGCAGTAATATCGTCGGGAGCTATTTCTCTGGCAAGCAACATCGACATATAGGCATTCCCGTCATCGGTAAGTTCATTCATCTTCTCAGAAACAAAACGTGCCAGATTTTCCTCAATTTGCCAGTTGGCTTTTAAAACCCTGTCGCGTTCTTCCGATAGCAATTGATTGGACTTTAACAGATCAGTGTTAACCTTTGTCAAGTCTTTATTCAAGTCACCTAATTTATAGTTGGCTATATTGAGATCATTTCGCTGTCGTAGGATGAGTTTGTTTTGCAAAACAATACTGTCGTTCTGCAAAGACAACTGGACGGAGTCGTTTTGTATTCTCAATACATGATTCATCAATTTAATCGAATCCTCTCTCAACCGGTTTGCTGCATTTTCCAGTTTTAGATTCTGGTCCTCTATCACCCTGTTTTGACGGATAAAATAGCCACCTATTCCCAAACTTACAAGTGCAAATAATAATGCACCACCAATTATCATCCAACGTTTTCTCTTTTTCTCCCGCTCATACCTCTGCCATAGCGTGTCGAACTTCAGGCCAAACATCCTGGCAACCACCTTAATGGAGGCTGCATCGCGGCTCAACTCATTGATGTTGATGCCAAGGAGTTCCTTGTCTCCTTTCAAGGATCGAAGGGCCGGAGGGAAGCATTCTGTTTCTTCATTCTCTGAAAAAGGAGTGCCATCAATGATAAACGGAATGATACGGTCTTCACGGCCAAGGTCGATGAAGGATTGTATTTCCTTATTCACCCAAGGAGATTTTGCCGAATTGGGAGAGCATATAACAATAAGGAATTTCGACTGCTGCAATGCCGTCTCTATCTCCTTTGCCAACACGCCACCTGCCAGTTCCAAGGCATCACGGAAAATAGGACGTATCTCCTTGGGCAGAGATGCATCCTGCTTCCTCACGCTTGATGGCAGGCGGTAGTGCTCTAACTTACTCCGCAGCCTATCCGCCCATTCCTCATCTTTGCGTTGATAGCTGATGAATGCGAAATATTCTTTCTCTTTTATCATCTTTCTTTATACATTATTTCCCAAAGGTCATAGAATCAAGTACCTGTTTCCATAATTCCCTGTAGCACTCCATTCACCATACGGCCACGCGTCTTCACCACACCCTGCTGGGTCTGTGGCTTTACATATAAGCAACACGATAATAAAGTAACGAATAGCGTATATCTAATATACCTCATAATCACTTCCTTTTAATGATTCGTACTTTTCAATGATTGCAGTTTTCTACGCAGGATCAATATATTTGATTTCAATAGTAAATTCTATCTTATTTTCGAAATAGTAAGACTGGATGATGCCATCTTTCCACTATTTTTTCATCATATTTAATTGGTTTTTGCCTTCATTTCTTCAATCAAACGTTCAACAGCCTTCGTCCTTGGATTATCAGTTCCCAATGTTTCTCCAAAAATGGTCTTTGCCTTTTCAAAATAGTAAATGGCTTGTCTAGCATCACCTTTCCGCTGATACACGCCTCCTATATTCTGATATACCATTGCGACTGAACTGTTTTTTTCACCAAATCGTTCTATGCGCAATTTTAATGCTTTTTCAAAATAACTCATTGCAACAGTATCTTCATTACCCATTTTGAAATAAGTACTTCCAATATTATTATATAGGGTTGCAAATAGAGGGTGGTTTGAAGGTATATGTTTTTTACATAAGTCTAAAGAAATATTGTATGATGTCAAGGCCTCCTCATATTGCTCCATAGTATGTTGAACCATTCCAATGTTATTATAATCGATAATAAGATTGGGACTTTTATGTCCATAAACATTTATATCTATCCCCAAAGACTTTTTCATATATTCAAGTGTCTTTTCAGGTCTATTCTGCTTGAGATATACTGAGCCTATATTGTTTAAAATTGTAGCCATGTCTGGATGAGAATCTCCTAATATATTATTCACCAAATCATATGCTTTCATATCCCAGTCCATAGCGGAATCATATTCACCTAATTCAAAATATGTATGTCCGATGTTTATATGTGTCGTGATTTTTTCTAAAGGAAGATTCTCCTCGCATATCTCTAGTAATTCATTCGCCTTAAAAAAATATTCCAAAGCTTTTCTATACTGATTTTGAGAACTATAAAGATTGGCAATGTTACCATAGACTTTAACCTTTCCACTTGTTGAAAAGTCATCTGTATTATACATATTCTTAACTGCTCTTTCAGATATTTCAATAGCTCTTTTGAAATCCCCCATCTTTCTATACATATTGCATAGATTCATCAGAGCAACTATTATAGATTTATGGTTCTCTCCATTATTATTGGCAAGAACAATATCGTAACTCTTTTGGTAGTACATTAAAGCTTTATCATATTCTCCTCTATCTGAGGACAAGGAAGCCATCGCATTATAACACTTCGGAAGATCATTAGTTTGCGTCATGGCATTTCTCAAACTTCTTTCATAATAAAATTCGGCCTTTGATAACAAGGCTTTATATTGTTGGCAATACTTTCCAGCGACCAGTCCCCATTCAATATTTGCCGTATCCATTTCTGCCCTCAGTTCAATATAATATGCAGCAGAGTCATTTTGGTGCAACATTTTGAATATCTCAAACTTACTATAACAATCCTGCGCCAAGTCTTCCATTTCTTTTTGTGTTAACACCTTGCTCTTCTCCAGTTTCTTCTGCTTCTTCTTGAGTTCCTGTTCCGCTTGAGCATTTGCTTCTTGATGTTGACGCAACACGGCAACACGAGCATTAATATCGCCTTTTGTATTCAACAAAGAATCAGCTTCTGTCAATCGACCATCAAGAATCAACTGGCTGATACGGCGGTTGAACTCATCCACTTCATCGAAGTCCATCCTTGAATAGCGGTCAGCCATGTCGCTGATTAGTCTTTCGTTGTTTTTCTGCTGCGCATATACCTCCTGTAACTGTTTCCGATATTCCTCATCACTCAGCTTCTTCTGCTCTTTTAGAGATTCTATTTCATCTTCCTTTTCTTGTAGTTGTCGTTGCAATGTCCTACGGATTCTTCTTTCCGCAGCTATTTTGTCATTAGCCTGTTGGTCTTGAGTTTCAAGCACAAGGACAAGGGGATTCTTCGAATACGCATATTGTTTTGACAACACATCAGGATCTGTTAATACATAGCCCTGTTTCTGTACGTTTTGCAGATAATAGTTTTTGGAGGGGATTGCCAATGAGAATGTACCATTATTACCACTCACGACGGCGTTACTGCCTTGAACCGTCACGGTAGCTCCCGTGATTCTTGTACCTGAAATCACGGTTCCATTACTTGAAAGGCGTCCTTTTGTCTTTACATAGCCTTGCTGAGTTTGCGCAAACGATGTCATGATTGCCAATGGCAATAATAACAATAAAACAAATATCCTTCTCATATCAATATACTTTTACAATACACACCTTCTATAACCTCTTAATATCTTATGTACAATGGCCAATAACGTGCAATCGTCAGAATAATGGCGGACTTCAATATCTCGGAACATGAATGGTGGGGCCTTACGTGGCTCCTTTGCAATGACAAACAGGTCGGTATTCGCTCCACGAGCGATGCCCGCTTCAATACAGGTGTTGAACCTGTATGTTTTGTCCTTGCCCACCTTACCTTCAGATTCACATTTAATACATTGCTCATCACCAGTGATATCGGCAATCATCACATATGCACTCCTGATTCTTTCTATGATCTGCTGTTGCAAGTTGCCTTTGCTTATGTCCTCACCCAATATGCATCGCGTTGCAGTGACCACCCCCGACAAATTTCTAATATACTCGTTGATTGTCTGCCTCTCCCTGTCCAAATTTGTTGCAAAAAAGACATGAGGCGTCTTAGGGCGTTCTACTTTCAACAGGTTGATATGATTCAGCAGAACGGTTTCATCTATTTCGCTTGTAATGTCAATCTTTAACAGCGGATATGTAAAAACTTCAAAATCCACCACACGGGAGTCTGCAATCAAAATTCCTGGCAATTGGCATTCTTGCGCTTTGTGTATTTCGTCCAAAATATATCGTGAAGTATTAGACTCGCCTCTATAGGGAAGTATTCCAACATAAGCGCCACATGTGTTCATTATGCGACGGATTCTGTCATCCTCATCATAAACAGACTGATTGCCAGCATCCCCTATGATCCTATACTGCTTCCGTTTTAGTTGACGAAAAACAGCATTGACTATACCCTGTTCTTCTTTTCTCCAAGAGTAACTGACATACACGTCCTTCTCCTCTCTCATATTCTCCGAGCTGCCATACAAAGCTGTAAGTATTGCAAAAAACGACCTGGGAATTAACCCATCCTTGCAATCTATCCATTTGTAATTATTGTAAAAACCGGGAATCTCACAATCGTCAATCACAATGGGAATGATAGTCTTCAGTTCACCCTTATCCATCAAGCCCCTCGCATACCCATATTCATCTTGAACCCACGAAGACTTGCATGAGTTTTGTGACAGGACCACAATGAATGCCTCACTGTCGTCAATGTACTTTGGCAGTCCAGACAACAACTGCGTACTGCCCATAAGTCTTTTCTCGTCATACCAAACATGGAATCCGGACAACTCTAACAAACCATGTAGTTTATCCGTGAACTCCTTATCACCACTTGAGTGACTCAAAAAAATGTCGTATATTTTCTTTCTTGCCATATTATGAATTTTTAATTGTTTTTGCTTACCATAAGACGGAGCCTATTCCGGGGATATAGTCTTCGTCGACCACTCCATCAACAAACGCCTGTTCATCGAACGCCTTTGCTGTTTGCTTGATATCTATGCTTGCATTCTTCGGTTTCCGTGCCATATTGTTAGCAATCTTTACATTTCTCCAAAATTGGGGATTTCCTTCGCTTTTTTCTCATTTCACCCAGAGTATGGCTATAGTATGTCTGCACTATGTATGTGGTCAATTTCAGATTCAATTCATTAACTAAAGTTTCGCAAGTGATGGCGCACCTGCATAATTTAACATAAAATAGGAATAAAAAAGGCTTCAAAGTTTGCTCAACTCACTGAAAATGAGTAACTTTACAATCGCCAAACAGTAAAGTACAAACTTAGAAGCCGTGAGCAAAGGTACAACAATTATTTCAGATTTGAGAAGTTTTTTCTCAGAAAATGA
>Ga0247611_10002801_pt1 | contig 27063 bp, 29 predicted proteins | sample 177DNAGHGhighgp2_FD_192422 | JGI IMG/M metagenome (GOLD analysis project Ga0247611, IMG submission 192422) | Sheep rumen microbial communities from Palmerston North, Manawatu-Wanganui, New Zealand - 1770 DNA GHGhigh gp2 | ecosystem: Host-associated > Mammals > Digestive system > Stomach > Rumen... | reverse complement strand
CTTCTGAAGTTCTCAGCATCGGTGACGAGATCGATGTTTATGTTAAGTCTTTTGATCCCGAATCCAAGAAGATCTCACTCGGATATAAGAAGGATGAGGATGATCCTTACTACAATATCGAAGAGAGAATTCCTGTTGGTTCCACAGTTAAGGGTACAGTCGTAAGACTTACTGATTTTGGTGCGTTTGTTCAGCTCGAGCCTGATCTCGATGCACTTTGTCACGTATCCCAGATCTCTTCACACAGACTTGAGAAGCCTTCTGATGTTCTCAAGGTAGGCGATGAGGTCATGGCTAAGGTTACTAAGATCCAGCCTGAATCAAGAAGAATCTCCATCTCCATCAAGGAAGTTGCTCCTATAGATGGTGATGAGATCGAGGATAATGCTGAGGTTGAAGCAGTAGCAGATGAAGCTCCTGCAGCAGAAGCTCCTGTTGAAGAGGCTGAAGCACCTGCAGAGGGTTCTGAAGAGTAATTCAGTAATTGTTTGAGATTAATATACTGCCGCAGTTATGCGGCAGTCTTTTTTTGCGTCTTTGTACCAAGTCTCCGGTACAGGGTAAAGTACATTGCCAGGAAACTTGCAGATCCTCCGACTATATTCGATATTGGTTCAGCCCAGAAAACACCTTTTATAGAAGGAGTCATGACGAGAGGTAATAGCAGGGTTAGAGGAACTACAAGTATCAGTTTGCGGAATATTGAGAAGAATATTGCTCTCTTGACCTTCCCGAGCGACATGAATGTCGATTGACCTGAATACTGGAATGCCATGAAGACATAAGCCATAAAGTAGATATGAAGATATGGAACGGCTATTGAATTGAGCGCTGCATCATCGCTGAACATGCCGATAAAAACGCCGGGAAACAGAAATACAATAAGCCACACTGCTGCCGTGTATGCTGTAGCGATTATAAACGTGAATCTGATGCCTGTTTTGACCCTGTCATATTTAGCAGCACCGTAATTGAATCCAAGGACGGGCTGGGCACCTGATGTGATTCCGTTTATCGCAAGTGCCATTATTGCTCGGACAGAGTTGACTATAGTCATGATGCCGACATATATATCTCCGCCGTATATCTTCAGCTGCCTGTTGCAGACCATTTGTACGGCACTGTTAGTAAACTCCATGACAAATCCCGTAAAACCGATGGAGATGATCTCAAGGCAGATCCTGGGAGAGAATTCCAGTCTGTTTAGCCGGAGTCTTATGATACTCTTAGGTCCCATCAGGAAAGAAAGGACCCAGACGAATGATACTGCCTGCGATATCAGAGTTGCGATAGCAGCACCTTTTATTCCCATGCCCAGGCCGAAAATGAAAATGGGATCTAGAACTGTGTTGATGACAGCTCCCGCCAGTGTGGTGATCATGGCCTGAACCGGAAACCCCTGTGCGGAAATGTAGTAGTTAAGACCCGTTGAGATCATAAGCATAAATGTTCCCCAAAGATAAATATTCAGGTACGATTCGGCATAAGGATATGTGATATCACTTCCGCCAAGAGCATATATGATCGGTTTCTTGAATATAAGGGATACAGCAGTAAGGATTACTGACAATACAGACAGCATAATAAAGGAATTGTCTAAGACCTTCTTTGCTTTACGGTCATTGCCGGCTCCCCGAGACATTGAGAATACAGGAGACCCGCCCTGGCCTGCAAGAAGAGTGAAGGCTGAGATAAGCGTGATAAGAGGGAATGTCAGACCAAGTCCTGTTAATGCATCTTTGCCGACTTCAGGGATATGACCTATGTAGATCCTGTCAACAATGTTGTAAAGAAGGCTTGCAAGCTGAGAGGCGGTAAGAGGTATCGCCTGTGACAGAATAATGCGGGGAACTGATCCCTCACCGAAATTCTTGCTGTTGCTGATGCGTGACATAAGAGTATCTTATCACGTTGAAATTTGTTTTTTTACTGGCAATATGTTAAACTCACTTAACCACGCCGCGGAGAATAATTATGATAACCAGACATGTTATTGATAAGTTTGATGAGGCTCTTATAAACGGATGGATAAAGGTTTATTATCAGCCTGTAATCCGTTCGCTTACTGGAGAATTGTGCGGTTTTGAGTCTCTGGCAAGGTGGGTGGATCCCGAATTGGGAATTCTTTCTCCTGACAGTTTTATAACACCCCTTGAAGAGCAGAAGCTGATCTACAAGCTTGACTGTTATATGGTCGACAGAGTATGCAGGGACATACATGACCGGTTTGAAGCTGATCTTGAGATGGTTCCTGTATCAATTAATTTTTCTAAACTTGATTTTATAATGTGTGACATGCTGGATGTAGTCGAGACAGCTGTCGAGAAATATGATATCCCGCATGATTATCTGCATATAGAGATTACAGAGAGCATTATGGTATCTGAAGGTGATATGATGCGTGACATCATAGACGGGTTCAGGGCGAAGGGTTATGGTGTATGGCTCGATGATTTCGGAAGCGGATTCTCATCACTCAATCTTCTGAAGGATTATAATTTCGATGTTCTCAAAATGGACATGACATTCCTGTCTTCTTTTACAGTTAAGTCCAAAGCGATAATGAAATCTGTAATTACTATGGCTAAGGATATCGGCCTTATGACATTGGCAGAAGGTGTTGAGACTGAAGATGAAGTGGATTTCCTTAAGGAGATGGGCTGCGGAAGACTGCAGGGGTATTATTACGGGAAGCCGATGCCTCTGGAAGAAGCCATATCTAATCTTGATGCGAAAGGAATTAAGATGGAAGGACGCAAGTGGCATCATTTCTACGATGCGGCTGTGTCTCACGCAAGGTCGACTGATGCACCTCTTGAGATCGTGGAATACGACGGCAAAGATTACAGGACACTGTTCATGAATGATGTTTACAAGATGCAGATCTTTGATGACCTTCCCTCGCTTGAAGAGGCAGACAGACGTATTTACCATACTGAATCCCCGCTTCTGGAGAAATACCAGACTTTTGTAAATCAGCTTAGTAAGACAAAACGGACCGAGACTTTCTACTATACTGCAAACAGTAACTATCTTTGTTTTAAAGCCCGAGAGATAGCTAATCATGAAGGAAAGATGCTTATCAAGGGATCCATCATGAATATCTCCATGGAACAGAATTCTGCCAAGCAGACTGAACTTGATTACAGATTGAGGGAACTCAACCACCTGTTTGCCGTAGTGCTTCTTTTCAATCCATCTGAAGAGACTGTTAAGCCTATTATCGGTAAGTTCAGATTCTATGACGGGCCTGAGAAGATGAATATGCGCCAATCCACTATGATGATGGCAAATGCCGCGATCCATCCCGCTGACAGGGCAAGGTATCTTGAATTCATGAATTCAGATACTTTTGCCGAGAGAATAGAAAAATGCGGAGAAGGTGTCATTGAAGGTGCTTTCAGGTTCAGACGGGAAGATGGTAACTACTGGTGGGCAATAGCATCTGTAATGCTGCTTCCGGGTTCAGGCGGCAAGGAATACGTCTATTGTGTTAAGCCAATTCTTAAGGATTCTATTGAGACACTGCTTCAGCATGGCGCATCCTCACGCGAATCGATCGATACGGATGAAGCTTCGCTTCTGTGGTATAACTTCGTTTGGGGATCAACCGTTAAATTCTTCTGGAAGGATATGGACAGGCGGTTTAAGGGCGTGAGCAAGGCCTTCCTTGAATACTTCGGGTTATCATCTGAAGATGAGATCATCGGTAAAAAAGGTGAGGATATGAATTGGCATATCGATGAGGATACCTATATTTCCGGTGAACTCGATATTCTTAACAGGGGTGCAAGGATAAGCAATGCGCCCGGTCAATGTATTATCAACGGGATTGTTCATAATACGGTCAGCTCAAAACTTCCTGTTTACAGCAATGGCAGGATAGTGGGCCTTATGGGGTATCTTGTTGACAGTACAGATGAATTGAAGAGAGTAATGACTGATCCCGTACCTGCAAATATCGACATTGTTACCGGGGTTATGAATTCACGTGCTTTTGCGGACTCAATTATCAATTATTCGGTCAGATATAACGAATATGGCAAGAATTACGGATTGATACTGATCAAGAGCATGAAACATGGAAGGATAGTAGCATCTTACGGGAAGGATTTTGGTGATAGCGTTCTTCAAACGATCGCAGACAAGATCGTTGGAATAGCAGGGGAAGACAGCGTAATAGCAAGAACGAAGGATGCTTATTTTGCAGTTATGAGATATGCGGATACAAAGGAAGAACTTGAACAGATGGCAAATGAACTGAAAAAGGCTATTGAATCAATAATCAGTGTTCAGGGCAACAGCGTGACTTTAAAGGCCGCAACAGCCGTAAGACTCAGATCTGAGCCTGGTATGTTTGACGAGAATATGTATCCGTCTGCCTTGAACGAACTGATGTCTCTCTAAGTTCTTTTATTTAACACTTGCATATTTCTCCAAGTTGGGATAATATATTTCGTGCTTGTAAAGAACGCTCTTCGGGGTGTGGCTCAGGTGGTAGAGTGCTTGCTTCGGGAGCAAGAGGCCGCGAGTTCGAGTCTCGCCACTCCGACCAATTTCTTTACATTGCAAGGTTTCCGGGGTGTAGCTCAGGTGGCTAGAGTGCTTGCTTAGGGAGCAAGAGGTCGTGGGTTCAAGTCCCGTCACTCCGACCAGATGTTATGAGAGTGTCCCCTTCATAGTTATGAGGGGGACATTCTTTTTGCTTAAAATTAACAGGCGGAGGCGTTTTATGAGTATTTACAAAAAGATTGGAATCGCAGCACCTGAAATAATGCTGCCGGTTGAAGGAACAGACCTTGAGAAGTGGGCTGTTATAGCATGTGATCAGTATACTTCTGAACCCGGATTCTGGCAGACGGCAGATTCCATGGTGGGTGATTTTCCATCTGCTTTAAGACTTATACTACCCGAATACTATCTTCCTGTTGAGACTGAGGAACAGCAATCCAAAAGGCTTGCTGACATCAAGAATAGTGCAGAAAAGTATCTTAATGAAGGTATCTTAAAAAAACTCCCTGCAGGTTTTATCCTGACAGACAGATCTACTTCGCTTCATCCTTCACGCAAGGGCATCATGCTTGCTATAGACCTTGAGGCATACAGCTTCAGACCTGAGGATAAGGCTCTTGTAAGAGCAACGGAGGGAACAGTACTTGAGAGGATCCCGCCACGCGTGAAGATCCGTTCAAATTCCCCCGTGGAATTGCCTCATGTCATGCTCCTTATAGACGATCCTCAGGGAAGTGTTATCGAGAAGGCCTGGGAAATGGCTGAATTACAGAATATCCCCGCTGTTTATGATACGGATCTTATGCAGGACTGCGGACATATCAAAGGTGTTTTTGTTCAGGAAGGTTCTTCTGTAGCTGACAGTATCGTTAACGCTCTTGAATCCCTTCTGGATAACAACGGTGACGGACTTCTTTTCCTTGTCGGTGACGGCAACCACTCTCTTGCATCTGCAAAGGCATATTGGGAATCCGTTAAAGAGACGATCTCAGATGATGAGAAGGAAGATCATCCTGCAAGATTTGCGCTTGTTGAAGTAGTCAATATCCATGACAAAGGACTTGATTTCGAACCGATACACAGAGTTGTTCTCGGCGTCAGCCAGTCTCAGCTCCTTGAGACCGTGAATGCAAAATATGGCGATGCACTGTCTTCTGAAGAGAATGCACAGAGCTTTATCGTCATAGGCGGAGAGGGAAGTTCTGATATCAGAGTATCATTCAAAAACCCTCCTCATCCGCTTGCCGTAGGAACATGCGATTCAGTTCTGAAGGAGCTCGGCTACACAAATGTTGATTATATCCACGGAGAGGATTCCTTGAGGTCTCTGTCCGGTGCAAACTGCGGAATAATGCTTCCGCCCATCTCGAAAGACACTTTCTTCGAGACTGTTGCAAGAGACGGAATATTCCCCCGCAAAACATTCTCCATGGGTGAGGCTTTCGAGAAGAGATTCTATCTTGAAGCGAGAGTTATCCGCAAGTAATAATCAATTGTAAGATGGTTGAATATCTGATATATTTATCATGCTTTTAATAATATAAGGTGGTATTGCAATGAAGATTGTATCTTATATCCGTTGGATAGGTATTATAATTTTGGGCCTTGCAGTAGTCATATTCGGTGTAAGGGAAAGCATCTGGTTGAGCAAGGATGCGATCGATCTTAATGAGGTTGACTGGAGCGATCTTAAAGAGGGTGATCATGTAGAGATGGATGTAAATTATCTCTTTGATCCTTTCGAGACGATCAAGGATGACGGTAAAGAGACAGCACGTAAATATGCAATGCCCAAGATCGAGTATATTGAGGATGATGACGGTGAGTCATATTGGTCAGTTACGGATTTCATAGCAGTTAATGCTAATACATCTGATGAGTATACTGCATATGACGCTCTCAGTGATGCCACCATTGATTGGTGGGTTAGCGATGATACATCTGAGTTCAGTTCCGAGCCTGTTCATATCGAAGGTATCGTACGCAAGATGCAGAGTGATGATATAGGATTTTTCCAGGAATATCTTGACGATATTGATTATGATTACGATGATACTGCGTATGAGTTCTGTATTTATAAGGGTCAGGATAAGAATGGTCTGATTATAGGCATCGGAGCCCTTTGTATGCTCGTAGGTGTTGCAGGACTTGCATTCAAGATCATCAAGGGAAGAAGAGGATAATACAATGAAGAAGATCACGGTTTCCTTCATTCTTTGTGCAGCACTGATGTTGAGTGCTTGTACGGTAAACATCAATACGAGTGAAAGTGAGACGGAGAAAACTAAGGACACTTCTGAGACGAGTGAGACTGTTGAGACTACAACAGAAGAAACTCAGGACACAGAGACTCAGGCAACTGATTCTCAGGCTTCAGAGATTTCTGCAGCCAATGTTGTTTGCCAGTGGAGAGATGAAGCACTTAAGGTTATAACGGATTACGAATGGTATGCGAACGAGGACGGACCTTCGGAATCACAGGTTATGTTCTATACGGATGCAAGAGTAACAGACTTCAGTTTTTATGAAATCCGGAATATCAGTGTTGATGATTCAGGCAAATTTATCTTCGATGAGATGGAGATATTTACGCAGCCTGAACTTGTTCCCGAGAACGGACTTCTCGTAAACATATACTTCGCCGGAGATCTGCCTGAATATGCTTTCTCTTATGTTGATGTTGACGGAACAACAAAGACATATCTGATCTCGCAGAGCGGCAACGACGGCTCTATCGTAACAGAGGCTTATAACTGATAATCTTAAATTAATTAAAAAGGAGGTGAGCATTGTGGATCCATCAGGAGACAGTAGTAATAACAGTGGATGGCAATGCTCATATGACTGCCTGATTTGAGCATTCTGCCATTCCGTTCAATAGAATGACGGAGGTGATGGCAGTGACAGAAACAAAGCCCATTTATTCAACTGAGATCATTGGGATACTTAATGGAAGTTATTCTCCCAAGGTTATCCATGACAAACTGGAAGATTACCACGCAAATGACATTGCTGAAGTGCTTGAGCAATCTGATCTTGTGCTGCGCCGCAAGTTGTACCGCGTATGCGACATCGTTCAGATAGCTGAAGCATTTGAGTATCTTGAAGAGGAATTTGCTGCAAGCTGTCTTTGCGAAATGGATATCCGCAAGGCCGGAGCTGTTGTATCCGAGTTGGAGACTGATACAGCCGCCAGCGTTCTTAAAGCCGTTCCTAAAGACAAGCGCGAACTCATTATTGAAGCTCTGGATGCGGAAGCGAGACTGGATATCGCGATAATTGCATCTTATGATGAGGATGAGATCGGCAGCAAGATGACAGCTAATTTTATCGAGATCGGTTATAATCTCACGATAAAGCAGGCCATGAAAGAACTCGTCACACAGGCGAGGGAGAATGACAATATCTCCACTTTGTTTGTAACTGATGACAAGGGGGAATTCTACGGGGCTCTTGACCTTAAAGATCTCATAACAGCCAAAAGCGATGACGTTCTTGAGGAACTGATTGTAACGTCATTCCCTTATGTATATGGTAATGAGCTTATAGATGATTGTATCGAGAAGCTTAAGGACTATTCCGAGGAACTTGTTCCGGTCCTTGATAACAACAATAAGATACTTGGAGTTATTACATCCCAGAACCTCATCGAAGTAGTCGATGATGAGATGGGTGAGGACTACGCCAAGTTTGCCGGACTTATTGCAGAAGAGGATCTTAAGGAACCTCTTAAAAAGAGCCTTGCAAAAAGAATGCCGTGGCTTCTGGCACTCCTTGCCCTCGGCATGGTCGTATCGACTGTTGTCGGTGTGTTTGAGCATGTAATAGCTCAGCTTACTCTTATAATGGCATTCCAGTCTCTCATACTTGATATGGCAGGTAATGTCGGAACACAGTCACTTGCCGTTACCATCAGGGTTTTAACTGACGGCAATCTGTCGTTAAAGCAGAAAGCGGGACTCGTATTCAAGGAATCGCGTGTCGGTATATGTGTCGGATTGATCCTCGGAGTCCTTTCGTTTGTCTTTATAGGGGTTTATCTCATTCTTGTTAAGTCACAAACTCCGCAGGCTGCTTTTGCAATAAGCGGATGCATAGGGATGGCGCTGCTTATCGCCATGCTCATATCAAGTGCACTGGGAACTCTCATTCCTTTGTTCTTTGCCAAGATCAAGGTTGATCCGGCAGTCGCATCAGGCCCCTTGATCACCACCGTGAATGACCTCGTTGCAGTTGTAACCTATTACGGGCTGGCATGGATTTTGTTGCTCAATGTGCTTCATCTCGGATGAGTTGTGATATCATAGTAGAAGACTGACAGGCGAGGTGAATGCATGAGTTACGCAGATGAGATTTTCGATAAGAATATTGAACAGATCCTTAATTCAGGATATTCAACAGAGAATGATAAGGTGAGACCTCATTGGGAGGATGGTACACCAGCTTATACATATAAGTCATTCTGCATCGTTAACAGATATGATCTGTCCAAAGAATTTCCGATGCTCACGCAGAGATATATCAATTTCAAGGGAGCTGTAGATGAGCTCCTTTGGATCTGGCAGAAGAAGTCCAATAATGTCCATGATCTCGGAACACACATTTGGGATTCATGGGCTGACGAGAACGGCTCGATAGGCAAAGCGTATGGTTATCAGCTTGGTGTTAAGCACCAGTATAAGGAAGGAATGATGGATCAGGTGGACCGCGTCCTCTTTGATCTCAAGAACAATCCTTCAAGCCGCAGGATCATGACCAATATTTATGTTCATCAGGATCTGCATGAGATGGGACTTTATCCTTGCGCATATTCAATGACATTCAATGTTACGGGCAATAAACTGAATGCGATCCTCAATCAGCGTTCGAATGACATGCTGGTTGCTAACGGCTGGAATGTATGTCAGTATGCCGTGCTCGTTCATCTGTTTGCAAGATGCAGCGGGCTGGAAGTCGGTGAGTTTGTTCATGTAATCGCTGATGCGCATGTATATGACAGGCATGTTCCCATTGTCAAGGAAGTTATTGCAAGACCGTGCTATCCTGCACCCCGTCTGGTTATCGATGAGGGCATTACGGATTTTTATCAGTTTACCGTTGATAACATCAGACTTGAGGATTATCAGTATGGTGAGAAAGTGAAGGGAATACCGGTAGCAATATGATAGCTATAGCAGCAGTAGATAAGAACTGGGGAATAGGTTATAAGGGTGATCTTCTGATCTCGCTTCCTGAGGATCAGAAGGGTGTATTCCGTAAATATACATCCGGTCATACTGTCGTATTCGGCCGTAAGACTTTGCAGACTTTCCCGGGTGAGAGACTCCTTCCCAAGAGGACCAATATAATCATGACACGCAATCCCGAATTTGAGAAAGAAGGCGCTGTCATCATCCATTCCACAGAAGAATTGGCAAGATATATCAGAAAGCACCGTTCCGAAGAGATATATCTCATCGGGGGAGCAGAGATATACAATACATTTATTGATCTGTGCGACCGAGCGATCATTACTTCCATCAAGGCAGAATTCACGGCTGATGCCTTTTTCCCGAATCTTGATGAAGATCCTTCATGGGTTCTTGAAGAAGAAGAGCCGGAGATAATGAGCGAGAAGGGCGTCGCATTTACCGTAAGGCATTACGCAAGAAAATAAAAATTCCTGTATTGACATTTGTTATTATGAGTCTTATTATATGAATAGTTAAACATATGAATAAACATTCATATAATATTCAAAGGAGACCGTATATGGCCAATACATGCAAACATGACCATTCAGCGTTGCTTGGAAGGGTGAAGGGGGAGATGCCCACTGATGAATTCCTGTCTGATCTTGCAGATCTGTACAAGATCTTCGGTGATTCAACAAGGATCAAGATCATGTTCTCTCTCTATGAGGAAGAGATGTGTGTATGTGCTATCTCCGAACTTCTCGGGATGACACAGTCAGCCATATCTCACCAGCTTAAGGTTTTGAAGGATGCAAAGCTCGTTGCCAACAGGCGGGAGGGCAAGACTATCTATTACAGATTGTCTGATGATCACGTCAAGACGATCATTGCTCAGGGTTTTGACCATCTGCTCGAAGAAGATTAATAAATTTTGGAGGATATAAAAATGAAGAAGATCTACGAACTTGATGAAGTTGATTGCGCAAATTGCGCCCGCAAGATGCAGGAAGCTGCTGCAAAGATTGAAGGCGTTGATAGCGTTACAGTCAATTTCTTTACTCAGAAGATGACACTGGAAGCAGCAGATGACAAATTTGATTCCGTTCTTGCCGAAGTTGTTAAGGTGCTTGCCAAGGTTGAGCCTGACTGCGAGATAAAGATCTGATATCTTAAGGTTTTTAACATGAAGAAGTATCTCAATAAAAAGCAGCGTAAGTGGCTGCTCCGGATAATTATTGCCCTGATCCTGATGATCGCTTGCGTTATCATCAACAAGATTTTCGAGCCCGCATGGTTTATAGCATTGCCGATGTTTATCATTCCCTATGCGGTATGCGGATATGATGTTCTCAAAAGTGCTTTTGTTAATATCCTCCATGGTCAGGTTTTCGATGAGAAATTTCTGATGGCCGTTGCCACAGTCGGCGCTTTCGCGACAGGTGATTACCCTGAGGCCGTTGCGGTCATGCTTTTTTATCAGATCGGTGAACTGTTCCAGAGTGTTGCTGTAGGAAGGTCACGCAAATCGATCGCAGGACTTATGGATATAAGACCGGATTATGCAAATCTTGTTGACGGTGATGAAGAGAAAATGGTGTCACCGGATGAGGTTGCCGTAGGATCGGTTATAGTCGTAAAGCCCGGAGAGAAGATCCCTTTGGACGGAGTGATAACAGAAGGCAGGACAACCGTAAATACTTCTGCTCTTACGGGTGAGAGTGCGCCGGTGGATCTTGCCGAAAGCGATAATGTAATAAGCGGAACGCTTAATCTTACCGGAGTTATCAAGGTCCGCACCACAAGCGGTTTTGGTGAAAGCACGGTTGCCAAGATCCTGGAGCTCGTTGAGAATTCATATGACAAGAAAGCCCGGGTCGAGAATTTCATAACAAGGTTTGCCAGATGGTATACACCTGTAGTTGTTGTATCCGCACTTCTGCTGGCTGTAATTCCGCCTCTCTTTACCGGAATATCCTCATGGGAAGTATGGAGCACCTGGATCAACCGTGCAATGGTATTTCTTGTAGTATCGTGTCCGTGTGCTCTTGTGGTATCTGTCCCTCTGTCTTTCTTTGGCGGACTTGGAGGCGCTTCACGTGAAGGAATCCTGATTAAAGGTGCAAATTACCTTGAAGCACTGTCCAGTATTGATACTGTTGTATTCGATAAGACCGGAACTATTACCGAAGGGCGTTTTGCGGTGGATGATGTTCATCCGTCTGAGATATCTTCTGCCGAGCTTCTTGATATAGCTGCATGCTGTGAGAGTTATTCTTCTCATCCTGTTGCGGAATCGATCTTACGTGCTCATGACGGCCATATTGACAAGGCCCGCGTAGGATCTGTTGAAGAGATCGCGGGAAAGGGTGTTCGTGCAGAAGTTGACGGACAGGAATACTATTGCGGTAACGGAGCTCTGATGGATATGGTAGGAGCAAACTGGCACGACTGTCATCTGACAGGAACGATCATTCATATAAGCCGCGGAAAGGAATATCTGGGTCACATCATCATAAATGATCAGATCAAGGAAGACTCCGCATCTGCCATGAAGGCTCTGAAGGATGTCGGTGTATCACGTACCGTAATGCTTACCGGAGATAAGAGCGCAGTTGCTTCGTCTGTTGCATCCAAAGTGGGGATAACAGATGTGTTTGCCGAACTCCTTCCGCAGGATAAGGTCACGAAAGTGGAAGAACTCCTTGAGGGTGGTGCAAAACTTGCCTTCGTCGGAGACGGCATCAATGATGCTCCTGTGCTGATGCGTGCTGATGTAGGAATCGCCATGGGTGCGATGGGATCGGATGCTGCCATCGAGTCTGCCGATGTGGTGCTGATGGATGATAAGCTCGGCAAGATAGCAACAGCTGTCAGACTGTCGCGCAGGACAATGCGTATAGTGCGTGAGAATATCGTGTTCGCACTTGGCGTAAAGGCTGTAATACTGGTGCTTGGGGCACTTGGAGTTGCAGGAATGTGGCTTGCCGTGTTCGGTGATGTCGGAGTGCTGATAATAGCCATTCTGAATGCAATGAGAGCGATGATGAAGATAAGCAGGTGATGGGCGATTATGTACCCTTCCGGTGTGGTATAATCACCATATGGCTCGAATACCTGAAAGTGTGATAAATGAGATACTTGATAAGGCTGATATTGAATCAGTCGTCAGCCGTTATGTCAGTCTGACGAAGAGAAGCGGCACGAACAGATGGGGTCTGTGTCCTTTCCATGCTGACACGAAGCCGTCATTCTGTGTCTCCATAACCAAGAATATTTACAGCTGTTTTGTCTGTCAGAAGACAGGCAATGCCGTGTCATTCATAATGGAGATGGAACATCTCAATTATCCTGAAGCTATCCGGTTCCTTGGCAAGGCTTATGGCGTAGAGGTTCCTGAGGATACATACGCACCTAAGGATGATAAGGCAAAAGAGAAGAAGAAACGCGTATCGGATCTTCTTACTGAAGCTGCCAGATTTTTTTATAAGACGCTTCACTCTGAAGAAGGGAAGAAGGCCATTGCCTATATTAAGAAGAGGGAATTGTCTCCTGCAACCGTAACTAATTTCGGACTAGGGTATTCGCCTGAAGGCTGGGATAATCTGTATAGATATCTGAAGGACCTTGGGTACACCGATGAGGAGATGGAAGGTTCGGGTCTGTTTACAAGAACTGCCAAGGGGAATCTGATCGATCTGTTCCGGGGAAGGCTTATGTTTCCGATCATGGATGAGATGGGGAGAATAGTTGCTTTCGGAGGACGTTCGCTTGGTGATGAGATGCCGAAGTATATCAATTCGCCGGATTCTCTTGTCTATAAGAAGCAAAATCACCTTTACGCATTGAATTTTGCAAAGAAGGAGAGATCCAAGCAGCTTATCATTGTTGAAGGGTATATGGATGCGATCGCGATGCATCAGGCAGGTGTCAGGAATACTGTTGCAAGTCTCGGAACGGCTTTTACGGATTCCCAGCTTAAGACATGTGCAAGATATGCTGAAGAAGTAATCTTTTTCTTCGATTCGGACAACGCGGGACAGATGGCAGCCTTAAGAGCGATCAAGATGATGCTCGGGTATCTGCGTAAGATGACGGGCCTCAAGATCAAGATAAAGATCGCGAAGGTCCCCGGAGGCAAGGATCCTGATGAATATATAAGGATTAACGGCGCAGAGAGATTTGCTGAAGTCGTAAGGAGCGCGAAGTATGTCGATCAGTATCTTACGGACCGCGCATATGATGATAACTATACGGACGGAATAGGACTTGATACAGAGAAGTACCAGGATGATATATGTCTTTACGGATCTCTTCTCAATGACGAGATCAAGCGTTCCAAGATGGCCGGGATGGCTTCCGTTTATCTCAAGGCTAAGCCGGAGATAATCTTAAGCAGAATGAAGGATCTTGCGGATAATGACATAGCCCAGGAGAAGCAGATCAATGAGCGTGAGGCCAGAAGACAATATGATCAGAATGTTGCTTTCAGACAGGTGAATGAGTCCGGCAATGAAGGCGCTGTCAGCGAAGATGAACTTAATCTGATGGCTTTGGCGGTATATATAGGCAAGGATCTTGTATCAAGTGATAAGATCGCAAAGGAGGATATATTGCGCCCCGGTGATTTTGCCAACAATAACATGAAGGAGATATGCAAATTCTTCCTCGATCATTTTGATGATACAAAGGGCGTAAGTCCGGCACAAATGGTAGAAGTCCTTAAGATATTTACTCTTAATAACGAACCTGCCGAGAATCTGTTCTTCCGTTATTATGATGAAGCCGAGAAGCACCGTGATATCAATTCAGCCATCGGTTACTATCTGCTGTATCTCTACAAGATAAGACTCAAGTTCTGCGAGACGCGTTCCAGAGAACTTTATTCAATGCTCGGGAGTGTCAAGGGAGAAGATCGTGAGAAGGTTATGACTGAATTGGAGAAGCTGGAATACTATTCCAAGAATATCAAGAAGAGGCAATCCCAGCTGTGAAGTCAGACCTCACTGTAAGACTGAAGATGATAGCCGATATGGCCTGCAAAAATGTGTCGGAATCGAGACGGATTATCGATGTCGGTTCTGATCACGGAATGCTGTCGGTATATTGCCTTAAGAACGGCTGTTTTGATTCGGCAGTCCTGACGGATATCAATCCGGGGCCAGCACAAAGATCCCGTCAGACAATCGAAGATAACTGTTTGTCAAGTAAAGCTGAAGTCAGGGTCACAGACGGCCTTAAGGGTGTTGAGATCAGGAATGGTGATGTAGTTGTAATGGCGGGATTGGGCGGCCTTAACATGCGTGATATCATCGAGCAGTTTGAGATCGATAATCCCGATAGGGAAGGTGATGTCACTTTTATACTTCAGCCCCAGAAATCTCTTCCGGAACTGAGAGAATGGCTCAGTTTTAAGGGTTATCGGATAACCGATGAGGAATGTTGCTTCGAATCGGGTTTTTATTATTGCGTTTTATGTGTAAAATATAGTGGTGAAGTTAAGAAGCTCACTGACAGAGAGATATACTATGGTCCTGTAATGCTTACAAAATTTGATGAGCGTAAGGATTATAAGGATTTCCTTGATAGAGTATATGGTGTCAGAGCCCGTGGCGATGAGCGGATAAGAAGAGTTTTGGAGGAATTACATGAGCAAGGTGACGGTAGATGACATTGCCATGTTCCTTGAGGATCTTTTCCCTCTTGAGAACAGTGAGGAATATGATAACTGCGGACTGATCGTCGGTGACCGCGCACAGCAGGTCAAGAGATGTGTATTATCACTTGATACAACGGGCAAAGCGGTGAAGTGTGCCGTGGATAATAAGGCGGAGATGATCATCACTCACCATCCTCTTATCTTCGGAGGGATCCTGTCTGTAACTGAGGATGATTATAAGGGCCGTCTTATCAGAAAGATGGTCAGGAAAGACATTTCCAATTATGCATGCCATACAAACCTTGATATGACTGATGAATTCGGCAATACGGCAATAGCGGAAGCTCTTTGCGGGGTAGAGATAAGACCTCTTGAGGGAGTATCCTGCGGAGTCGTTTTTGAACCAGGCTATATCAATTATATGACTCTTGGTAAATTTATTAAGGTTATCGAGAACAGCCTTCATTCCAGCGGCTGCATCTCTATCAGCGATCAGTCCCGTACCGTACAGAAGGTATTCTGTCAGGGGGGTTCATTCGATGAATCAGCGATTCCTGCCATCATCGATAATGGAATAGATACAGTCATTTCAGGTGAGATCAAGCATCATATATGCGTTCTTCTTGATGAACTTGGAATCTCAACGATAATCGCAGGTCACAGTGCCACAGAACAGGTTTATCTGCCAAAACTCGAGAAGGTCCTCAAGGAGGAGTTCCCTGACGTTGAATTTATTGTGAATTACAACGATGAGTCGGGTTTTAAAAAGGGAGAAGTTGGCGAGTAGGTCACTTTACTTTATTCTTTGCCTTTATTAAAATGTTATTGTTTTCGCGAGAGCAGGCCGAGACGATCGCGGGCATCTTTATGGGTAACACCCGATGCGTGAGGAAAGTCCGGGCTCCACAGGACAAGGGTGCCGGATAACGTCCGGTGAAGGTAACTTTAAGGAAAGTGCAACAGAAAAGAAAACCGCCCCTCCTTCGGGAGAGGTAAGGATGAAAAGGCGAGGTAAGAGCTCACCGGCGGTATGGAGACATACCGGCCTTGTAAACCCCACCCGGAGCAATGTCGTGGAATGGCATTAACCGCTGTCCGCGGGCCATGAGGAGACAGCTGGAATACTGTGGCAACACAGTATCTGGATAGATGATCGTCATATACAGAACCCGGCTTACCGACCTGCTTTCCGTTAACTTATTTTGCATTATTCAGGAGGCATTCTATGTCAGCAGAGTCTTATTTGAGCAGAGGCGTATCACCCACTAAGGATGAGGTAAAGGCAGCGGTTAAGAATCAGGATAAAGGTGTATTTCCCGGTGCATTTGCGAAACTCATTCCTGATATTGCAGGGGATCCTGAGTATTGCACTGCTATTCATGCGGATGGAGCCGGCACAAAGTCTTCTGTAGCTTATCTCATGTTCAAGGAGACGGGCAGTTATGAATGGTTCAAAGGACTGGCTCAGGATTCTCTCGTAATGAATACTGATGATCTTGCCTGTGTCGGAGCATATAAGAACATGTCATTGTCCAATACGATCGGACGCAATGCTCACAGAGTTGACGGCAAGGCTATTGCAAAGATCATCGAGGGATATGATGAGATGGTGAGTAAACTCGCAGATCTCGGTATCAATATCACCATGTGCGGCGGCGAGACGGCCGATGTAGGTGACCTTGTAAGAACTCTTATCGTAGATTCCACCATAGTTGCCAGAGCAAAGAGGGAAGATATCATCAATGCTGCCAATATCCAGCCCGGTGATGTCATCGTCGGACTTGCTTCATTTGGTCAGGCAACATATGAGACATCATATAATTCAGGAATGTCTTCCAATGGCCTTACTGCTGCAAGGCATCTCCTTCTGTCCAAATACTATTATGAGAATTTCAAGGAATCATATTCAGAGACTATTCCTGAAGCGAAAGCATATTGCGGCAAATACCGCCTGACGGATAAGCTTCCCGGTTCCGAACAGACAGTAGGTGAGGCGATCCTGTCTCCCACAAGAACATTCCTTCCTGTTATTGCCGAGGTTCTTGATAATTACCGCAGCAATGTTAACGGCATTATCCACTGCACAGGCGGCGGACAGGGCAAGTGCAAGGACTTCGGTAAGGGGATCAGATATGTCAAGGATAATCTCTTTGAGATGCCGCCTCTCTTTAAGGCAATTTATGAATCCGGTGATATACCGATGAAGGAGATGTTCCAGGTATTCAACTGCGGACACAGGATCGAGTTCTACTGTAATTCCGAAGAGGCTGCAGCAGGTATCATTGCCATTGCAAGCAAGTTCAATATTGATGCCCGCATTGTCGGTCATACTGAGAGCACGGGAACTGATTCCAACGAAGTCATCATCAAGTATAACGGCGAAGAATTTATCTATTGATCTATGCTGTTCCATAAGCATGTCAGTGATATAACCGATTTCAATCTGAGGTATACTTGCGGAACAGCTCAGTTTGCTTTTGTTGAGTATATTGTTCTTAAGAGCGGTAATTCCTACGGAGTATCAGTTAAGCGCAGAGGCGAAGATCCCGACAACCGTGTTGAATTTGAGGTTAGTCAGGAAGCTGTATATCATCTTCTTGAGATCATCAACAGATATAAGGCTGACAGATGGGACGGGTTTAATAAATCGAACAGGCATGTTCTTGACGGCAACTCTTTCAGCCTTAGTATAAAGTGTACAGATGGCAGAAGTATAAGTGCGCAGGGATATATGTCATATCCTTCTGGTTACGCTGATTTCCGCAAAGAAGTTGATAATCTGTTCGAGACCTGGTATCGGGGAATTGACAGATAAACATATCATATTTTTGTCATTTATGTGTAATTAACACTTCTCCTCTTTGGTGTAAGATGATAATAACTGTTATTCCCGACAGTAATTCAATGAAAAGAGGAACTTACTTATGGACATGAAGAAACTGTCTGCCGAGTTTATCGGGACGATGACTCTCGTGCTCGTTGGATGCGGAACTGCTATGCTCGTAGGTTGTGATGCTGCAAACGGCTGCGGTTACATTCTTACAGCATTCGCTTTTGGTCTTGTTATCGTCGGAATGGCATACTGTGTAGGTAATATCTCAGGATGCCACATCAATCCTGCTGTATCACTTGCCTGCCTCATCTCAGGCAGGATGTCTGTTAAGGAATTTATCGGATATGTTATCGCTCAGATCATCGGCGCAATTGTAGGTGCATGCTTCCTTTGGATCATCTTCAGCTTCGGCGGAGTAGAAGATAAGACCGGTGCATTCGGATCCAACGGATTGGCAGGTGTAAACGGAAGTTATACCGCAGGTGTTGTTGTCGAAGTATTGCTTACATTTATCTTTGTTCTCGTAATTCTCGGCGTTACATCTGAAAAGGCTAATCACGGTTCATTCGGCGGAATCATTATCGGTTTTGCTCTCGTAATGGTACACATTCTCGGAATCGGTCTTACAGGCACATCCGTAAATCCCGCAAGATCCATCGGACCTGTTGTTTTCTCAGCAATCGAAGGCAATCCGGATCCCGCTGGTTCTCTTTGGGTGTTTATTGTAGCACCTCTTATCGGCGCTGCTTTGGCAGCTATCATCTACAAGGCTTGGGAGGCAGAGAAGACTGCAGCAAAGCCTGAGAAGAAAGCAAAGAAGTAATCCGGTATTAATTTGAATTTCCAGCCCTGCCGAAAAAACCTCGGCGGGGCTTTTTTATGGTAGAATCTATTCATGCCTTTAATAACAATAGATAACATAAGTATGAACTTCGGTGACCGTCAGATATTGGACGGTATTTCTTTTCGCGTGGAGGAAGGTGACCGCATTGCTTTCGTCGGTGACAACGGAACAGGCAAATCCACCCTGTTTAAGATAATCAGCGGTAAATATGAGCCTTCCGGCGGAAAGATCATATTTCATGGTAATACCATGGCCGGTTTTCTGTCTCAGAATATGGATGAGCAGGATCTGAGCAGCTCAAGTTTAAAGCCGAAGAAGATGCTTGAACTTGAGGCGGATATCGCACTCATGGAGGCGGATATTGCAAAAGCTGATGATCCTGACAGGCACGAATTGATGGCAAGTTATGCTGATCTTATTGCACAGTATGAAGCTTTGGGCGGGTATGATTATGAGCACAGGCTGAATGATGCGCTGGGAGGCTTGGGAATCACTGGTGTCAGTTCCAGAACTGATCTGATGACACTGTCAGGCGGCGAGAAGATGCGCGTTTGCCTTGCAAGAATGATCGTCGAACATCCTGATGTGATAATGCTCGACGAGCCTACAAACCACCTTGATTTTGAGGCGATCGAATGGCTTGAGAAGTTCTTGCGTTCCTACGGCGGCGCTGTGTTTGTCATTACTCACGACAGACATTTTATTGATTCTGTTGCAAACAGAGTGATAGAGCTCGATAACGGACATATTACCCAATATAGGGGAAATTACACATCATATAAGCAACAGAAAGAAGAACGCATCAAGTCTTTGGAGCAGGAAATAGCAAATCTTGAAGCTGAATTTGAACACCAGCTTGAAGTAAAACAGACTATGCTGTCGCATCGCAATATCTCTGGCTACCACCAGCGTGAGAAGATGGTAGACAAGCTTGAGGATATTCTTGAAGCTAAGAGGGCAAAACGTCCTTCTGAATTTGCAAAGATGAATTTCAAGGCTGTTCCAGTGGAGAGAACAGGAAAGAGCGACAGAGTAATACTTCAGTGTGAGAATGTATGCAAACAGTTTGATGACTGTGATAAACCTCTTTTTGAGAATGTGAATTTTGAACTTAAGGCTGATGAGAAGATATTCTTTGCCGGACCTAACGGATGCGGCAAGACAACACTGCTTCACATGCTGACAGGTGATGCGGCGGGGAGTGAAGGAACGATCCTTTTGTCAGCGGGCCTGAAATGCGGAGTAATGGGTCAGTTTGTTCCTTTCGAGGATGAGAGCAGGACTTTGTTTGATGAACTTGTAGCAGATTCTGACATGACCATAACAGAAGCCCGGAGCCTGCTTGCTCGGTTCGGATTCAGAGGAGAGGCAGTATTCAAGAAGATAAGCATGCTGTCAGGAGGCGAGAGGTCACGTCTGTACCTTTGCAAACTTCTTGAGCAGAGTCCTGAACTTCTTGTGCTCGATGAGCCGACGAACCACCTTGATATCAATTCACGCGAGATCCTTGAGGATGCGCTGAGTTTTTACAACGGAGCGATAATCTGTGTCAGCCACGACCGTTTCTTTATTGATAAATGTGCTGATAAGGTTCTTGGGTTTAAGAACGGCCACGCAAATATGTATGACAGGTATGAATACTATCTGAATGACTATCACAAAGCAGATGAGCAACCGGAGGAGCCTATCAGGACTGAAGCGAAGCCGTCAGCATCTGTTAATCCTGCTCAAGCCCGCAAAGAACTTGCCAAAAAGAGGGAGAGGGTAAGGTCTTTGGAGAAGATGATAGAAGAACTTGAGACCCGTCAAAGTGAACTTGAATCGGTTTTCACATCAGGCGCAGGAGAGGCGGAATATAAGGAATACGGCGATAATGCGGAAAAACTGAAAGAGTATTATGATGAGTTCTTCGAACTTGGTGAGGAACTCGAAGAGTAGCACATTGCCTATATTATATTTAATATTTTGTATATAAGCACTAAGAGATGAATGCTATAATTAACCTGATGCATTATAATCGAATGGAGCTTATATATGAACGAGATACCGGAAAGGATTAATCTGCCTGTTATCCAAGAGGTTTATGACAATATTGTTCTCCATACCAACGAGAAGTATGATGACGTTTTTACATTCCGTCAGACGGTTAATCAGAGGTTTGGTGCCCTGTATGTCAGGATTACGATGAATTCTGAGAAATTCCCTGGTAAGAAGATCTATGGTTTTTGCTTCAGGGATGATGAGGGCAATGTCTGTATTACTGATAATTATGTGGGTGTTAAGTATGAGAACGAAGTCCGCGATGTCTTAAGAAACATTATTTCGGATCTGTATGGTAGCGATACATCTGTAGATTATGAAGCATGCAGCACTATCTCTAATCTTTCTTTTGATGATGAGACAACTCTTGAGCAGTTTCTGGCATCAAAGGGAGCCTGCATTTCGTTCAATGCATTTGTCTTCCTGCCTAAGGATGGGTTCAACAGAGAGAAGGAAGAAGAGGCAATCAAGAACAAACTGATCAGTTCCGGAATCTGCTGCAGCGGAACGATATATTTTACCGAGAATAAGAATCTGATCTCCGAAGCACCGGAAGCTGATTCTCTCGGTCTGCTCTTGAAATCTCACCCTTATTTTGATTATTGTGAATTCATAATGAATAATGACGGAGTATTTGATTACTTTGGTTGGGAGGCTTTAAATGGATGATGTAACTGCCGGTAATATCGAACTGTCTAAAATGTTCGATCTTTATACTTATCTTGATGATGCCGTAACTGATCGCGGTTATGAGAATAAGAGTCTGCAATACATAGTTGATAATCTTTATTCGCGTGTTCAGGCAGGTGATAATACACTTACTTCCGATCAGCGGAACAGCATAGAACTAATGCATCAGGCTCTTCAACAGCATAGTGATTGGGGAAACGCAATCCTCAGGAATACCAGTTCATATGATGCTATTCCCGGTTGTAATTCGATATCATGGACGGATGACAGTATTCAGGCTGCAACATTTGAATTGGATGGCGATTACTATATGTCATTCAGAGGAACAGGTGATGGAAGATGGACAGATAATGCTATGGGTATGACAGGCATGTCCCCTATGCAATATGCTGCGGTTCAGTATTACAACCAGATGGTGGGCGACCTGAATCTTGATCAGATCGATGGCAATATCTATGTTGGAGGCCATTCCAAGGGCGGCGATGAATCACAGGTTATTATGATGTGTTCACCATATGGTGACCTTATTGATGGTGTTTATTCTATCGATGGTCAGGGGCTTCCTCCCGATCTGGTAGCTTATCTTAAACGAAACATGGACCCTGCTGAATATCAGGCAAGGCTTGACCGTATGTATTCCATTTGCGGCGAATATGATCCCGTGCATCAGATGGGCATTGTTATAATACCTGACGGGAACACATATTACTTAGCTGTAGATGGAGATGGCCTTTTGCCGTGGCATGACATGAAGTATATGTTTGGCAATGAAGTTAATGGAGTATGGACTTATCATGATCTTAAATGGCAGATAGATCCCAACACCGGCGCTTATCTTAATGGAACCCCTCAATATACTGTTGAGTTTGCAAAGGGATTAAATGCAGAACTGATGAAACTGGATCGTACAACAAGAGACAGCGTTGCAAGGACTATGATGTATCTTATAGATCTTTCCTCAGGCTCATATCTCAGTGATCCGAGGAAGATCCCTAATGGCCGTGATGTAATGGATTTCCTGTTCTTTGGTGTTCCGATGATTACTTCTGAACTGCTCTTTACACCTGAAGGCAGACAGACGCTGGAGTCGCTTATCGGCGTTCTTGTTGATTCACTGTCTAAGCCTGATGCACTCGGGCCTACATTTGGGCCTATTGTCTCGGCGATTATCGTTGCAGCGGGAACGCTTCTCCTTGCGCCTGTTCTTTTGACGCTGACTGTTCTTGGTGAGATATTCAAGATAGATGTTATCTATGATGCATTCATCAAAGTCTGTGAGAAGATTGCTGAGATTGGACAGAAAGTATATGATTTCTTAAAGCCTGTATTTGATCTGTGCGGAAGGGTTATCAATAATTTTGTTAATTATATAAGACAGCACAGTTATTCATACAGATATTGCTGCAATAATCCCCAGCTTGTTGTAAATCCTGAAACTCTTGAAGCTTACGCAAATAGGATTGATAGAGTTAATACTCGTTTAAAGAACGTCGAGAGCAGGATCAAGGATCTGTATGATGAAGTGGATTTTCTTGATATGAGTTGGGTTCAGGGAGCTGATATGAAGATAGGTGAGAGCAGTAAACTCCGCAAGTGCAGTGAATATCTGAATTATACTGCAAGTGAATTCAGAAATGCCGAATACAATATCAACCATAAATTATTGGAGGTATTTTGATCATGGATGCATCAACCAGAAGAAAGATCAATGGTATCATAAACGAACTGTCTTCAATCAAGTCAGAGTTAAATAGTATTTCAAGCGGAATCGTTCGAGACTGTCATGGTGTTGGTGAGTATGACTGTTCAAATGCGATTGATGAAGTCGCGAGTGATTGCGGTTCGGCGATAAGTAAATTGTATCATCTGTGATGATGTGAGGTGATAATATGGGAAGAATTCAATATGATACACAGGATGTTATGAGGACTGCGGGGGAAATCGACAGATGTAATGACCGGGTTCAGACTGATTTTAATAACTGCTATGCAGAAGTAAAAAAATTGAGCAGTTCTTGGAACAGTTCCGTATCTGACAGAGTTATCGGCAAATTTAAAGTTATACATGACCAACTTGAAGTTCCCAGATATTCAACAATGAAGAATGAAGCCAATCTGTTAAGGCAGGTTGTAAAAGTCGGTTATGATTCAACTGAATCTGTGAATGAGCAGAATGCAAGGAATATGATCTGAGGTGGATAGTATATGAAGATAGTTGTTGATACAAGTAAACTGGAAAGCACTGCCGGAAGGATCGACAGTTATGTAGGATCCATTAATTCTCATTATTCCACGGCTAATGCTTCAGTAATGCGACTTGCTCATCAGTGGCAGGGATCAGATTCAGCCCTGTTCCTGTCGAAGTGGCAGCTGACAACAAATCAGCAATCTGCCAAGGGTAAAATGCAGCAGGCAATGAAGACTTATGCACAGCTTTTGCGTTATGCAAGCAGTGAATATAAGACTGCTCAGTATAATTCTGTAAAGAAAGCTCATAAGATAGATCATTTCTTCAGCTGATCATGAATCTGAGATCCAAAGGTGCCATAATAGGTTTTTATCACCTGCATCTGCTGTTGGCAGTTGCAGTATCTATACTGACATTTATTATTGAATTTGCTTTTGCAAGGAGAATTCAATCAGATTATTTTTGGACTGAATACAATCTCAATATTTTCTCTTTAACTATAGGTGCAGGGTTGTATATGATCTCATATTATTTCATATGGGACAGACTTCTTGGCGTTGACTGGAGTCAGATGAAGGCCAATAAAGCCGGTGCGGGATGGTATGTCTGGCTCTCATTTATATCACTCGGAGCTATCCTGAACTACTTTATAATCAGTATTATAATTCTTGTTATATGGTATGATTTTCCGACTTTCAGTCCTATTGATTCCTGGGCGATCCTTCTGCTGACTATCGCTTATTCAATACTGTTTCCGGTATTCAGGATTATTGCTTCAAAGATTAAGAATAAGGAGAAATAGTCTCCTTATTTTGTATATCCGTATCGACCTGCAAACAGGTGATGCGGAGTTCCGACTGCTTCTTCTTCCTCTCTTGGAGCACAATACAGATCGAAGAATGCAACGGTGCAGTTCGGATCCTTTGTAAAGTGATCACGCGAATCAAAACTGTCAAGTGCGTTATAGACAAACTGCATGATCTCACTTCCTTCAGCATCTGTCAGATCCCTGTCAGTCCACATTGCAAATCTGGCTATATAAATATTGTAGATGTCTTTGTTTTGGGATTCTATTAACTCATCCTGTTCGATCGTTATATCATATTGGTCTGTAATCGATGACAGATCTGTTCTGGCGAGGAATTCTTTGAGATAGTAATAATCAAAATCTCTGCAATAATAAGACACGGTTGGCTTGCTCTTGTTAGCATACTGTTCAGATGTCTCTTCAACTGTATATGTAAATCCGAATTCGGAATCAGTGAATTTATGTATGAGAATTTCTTCATCTCCTGCGGTAACTGTATAAGAATCAACCTCTTCGCAAGAGCCGCACCAGTATTGAGCAAATTCCTTAGCCGTAGCAAAATTGGAGTCGTACGGGCGGTCGTTATTTGATCCGCCGAATAAAGAGCAACCTGAAAATATAAACATAACAGATATTAATAATGCAGAGATAATTCTATTCTTAATTGCCATTATTATTCCTCCCTTAGTCAGTAGTATAGCACATTGTTGTAGCCCTCCTTTAAAACAACGAACAAATCCAGGCTGCAATTGCCGATGACGCCGGGAATATGACGATCAGCTTAAGCAGCTGGCTTTTTATGTTATAACCGTATTTTCTGTTGTTATATACAGGAGTTACCTCAGGCGTCACGCTCTTTGTCATCACGCTTTTTGTCGCCATCCGGAGTTCTCTCCCAAACAATATTATCTTTTTGATAAAAAGGAACATGATATGTCTCTGACAAATTTCTTGCAAGAGTGGTCTTTCCACTAGCAACAGATCCGATAATATCCAGTTTCATCACATTTCCCCATCGCACGAATAGCCAGGACGCTTATATAAATATTTTTCATAGTTTAACTGATTGAAATCTTCTTTTTGTTTCCAAGAAGATATATCGGTTCCTTCCTGTGCCTGATTAGCCAGTTTTCTATATAGGGGATACATTGTGTTTCCGAGATGGTCAGTGATCTGCATTTCCCGAGCTGACTTGTCCGCTTAGTTAGCTGATTTGAACCAATTGAGCCATCTGCAAACATCCGGTTCTGAGATATCACAGTCCATTTCAGACCGGCAAACTCAATCTTGGTTCCCGGACTATAAGGAATACTATCGCATATGAGGATTGGTGACATATCATAACTGTCATAAAATGCATCACCATCGGCAATACTCTTCCAGTGGGGTGTGGTTCCCATAAATTCAATAACATCACCACTGCTGATAGCGATCCAACTGAAGTCTCTGGAAGGAATAATACTTTTATTCTTCTCGTATTCCTGCTTAGTTATTAATGTAATACCCGTAATCTTCATTTTGTTGATAATAAGACCTACTGTCTTTACACGACGCAATTAAAGACATCCAAGCCAACTCCGTCTACTAAAAAATCTTCAAGAGAACCGGCAATATATATCATCGAATCAGCTTCCAGATCACTAAATGGCACAATGTATAATCCTGGACCTTTTTCGCCATTGGCATATAAAACCGCATTGCTGCATTCGTCATCAGCTATTGCCAGGGAATCAGGTATATACTGCTGAATATGATATGCGTCATTCAGTTCAATGCATCCCTTGGCACCCCATAACCTGAAATACTTTTTCTTATCTACACATATTTCAAGTTCTGTACTCTCCCTGATTATATCCAGATATTCTTCAGGAATATCGAATGAAGAGTAGCGGACTAATTCATTTATTTCCGCGTCAGTTGAACGTGGACTGCTACTTGCCACAATAAGTGCACTGTTCATTCGGATTAAAATGCTCATATGGTCTCTTCCGGTAAATACTATTATCCTGTCTATTTTCTTATCAATACCATTATAACTTTTCCGTATCTGTCAGCTGTCACTTTACACTACTACAAAATCATTCACTTTATGAGCATTTTGGATGCAAGTTCGATTACTCCATCCTTGATCTTCATCACAAATCGCCCTCCTCCGAAAGTCGTAAAGACAAAAGTCTCATCATCGATCACCTGACATCCCGTACACAGATTATCCTTCGGTGCCGTATCTTTAATACTCCACAATCCTTCGATATACAGATTATTATCTTTGAAATTTCGGGCATTCGTCTCTTCTTCATCCCATTCCCAAACAAGAGA
>Ga0247611_10002800_pt1 | contig 27065 bp, 49 predicted proteins | sample 177DNAGHGhighgp2_FD_192422 | JGI IMG/M metagenome (GOLD analysis project Ga0247611, IMG submission 192422) | Sheep rumen microbial communities from Palmerston North, Manawatu-Wanganui, New Zealand - 1770 DNA GHGhigh gp2 | ecosystem: Host-associated > Mammals > Digestive system > Stomach > Rumen... | reverse complement strand
GTCATTAATCTATAATGATGTCCTAAATCTTCAAACAATGTTCCTTCTTTCATTAGACAATTTTGTAATATTTCTCTTTTAACTACTTTTGTCCATAATGCACATAAACAACCTCTTAATGCTTCATCTAACGATTTATGATTAGGTATTAAATCAATATCTCCATCTTGTTTATGCATAATACAACCTAAAAACATTATATCTTCTCCATTTAATTTATTATTAATATCTTCTAGCACTTTATTATCAGCTAACCAATCATCACAATCAATAGCCATAATATAATCTCCTGTTGCTTCTACTATACCTACATTTCTAGAACCACCATTTAATCTTTTACTTTTATTAATAATAACTTTGCAATCTTTGAACTTCTTTTCATATTTTCTAATTATCTTAATACCATTATCAGTAGAACAATCATCAACTATAATTACTTCATAATTTTTATAAGTTTGATCTAATATACTTTTAAAACATTTGTCTAACCATTCTTCATTATTAAAAACAGGTATAATTATACTAAACTTCATATTAGCTCTCCTTTATTTCTATTTGATATATATATGCCATTAATTTCTTTTTGATTTTATAAACTTCCGTTTTATAACCTTTTGTATCTTCTACTATTAGCTGTCCATCTTTTGTATAAACAAAATCAGCTATATATTCCATTTTTCTATATCTTTTCTTTCCTATATTAAAAGCAGGAACTAATACAAATGATACTTGCAATTTTAAATCAGTTATTATTCCACTATCTAGCATTTCTTTTAACTGTAAATATCTTTTAGCTTCTTTCTTACTATCAAATGTTATATTATTTACTACTACTTTTTTACTATGATATTTCATTTCTTTCTCCTATTAATTCTTTGATTATATATACTTGTGATTATTTCTTCGCATTTTTCATCATTGTTTAGATATTCCCATATAACATCTTTAATATATTCATTTTCAAAACTAATAGAATAAACAAATCTTTTATACATCTTTTTTTGTTTGGTGGTCATTATCATATATTTTGTTTTATGTAATATTCTATTCTCATAAAAATCTTTAATTCCATAAAAATACATATCTATAAAAAAAGGCAATAAACTCCCTTAAAGTTATTGCCAAAATCTCCTTTTTATTTTGCATAGCACCACCACCATACAATGTAAGTGTATCATATTATAATCTATTTTTCAATAAAAAAGGAGTATATTTCTATACTCCACGGACCAATAAAAAAGGAAATCACCCAAGCCAATTCCTATGAGCGTTTTCCAATAAATTGTATAGTATCTAATTATAGATACTGTACTAATGATACAATATATTTAATTCTTATCAATATCCTAAAACTAAACTTGGTAACACTTTAAAACATTGATATATTGAACTAAATTTAATTTATCATATCATCAGTACACTACCTATAAAGATAGCGCAAGGACGGTGATGCACACTTTACCTTCAGTGATACATCTAGTGCCTATTATAAGCACCACTTGAATAGATATTGTTTACTCATTTCGGCAAGTCAGGTCTAACTTTCAACTCGCATTGATACTTTTGTTCTTAACTTGCCACTATAAGAAACATTTGTATCACGATATATCTATCCAAGTGCTACTCATAAAGAGCAACACTCATCTTGAACAAAGACGACACTTAACAAAGCAATTACATTATATCATAGATTTTTATACATATCAAATATTATGTCTTTTAAATCTTGTAATCTAACTATATTTCTATATTTATCTTGACAAGTATTTAATTCATTTTTAGCTTTTTCTACTAATGCTTTATATTCTTCATCATCATCTAATACATCTACAAGTTTCTTGAAAGTTCTTTTTTCATCATCTTTTTTTCTTGTACTAACATATACCCTAGTTTTTTCAACAGGTTCTTTACTGTCATCAATTACTATTGATATGCTACATAATATATTAGAAGCTTGTTGTAATCTAAACTTTCTACCTGCTATTTCATTATTCCATTCAAAACATTTTGCCAATTCACTATCTTTATGATTTTCAGCATATTCTAATACTTCTTTATTAGTTAATTCACTAATATCATTAATTTGTTCTAATTCTCTACCTATCTTATTAGCATCTTGCTTAAACCATATATTACTCCAAGTATATTTCATTGTTTACCTCCTTTCTCCTGCCAAATCGCAACGGAACCTAACTCAGCAAAACTTAACGTAGTCCACCGTTCCTGCCATAACGCAACTGAACCTAACTGAACATAATATACCGTACCAGTCCTGCCATAACAGGCCAAACCGAACTCCAACTGACCCCACCTGACCTGACGCAACATAACTAACAGCAACCGACCGTAACTCAACACACCGAACCTGCTGTACCAAAACCAACCTTAATCTAACTAAACAAACTGCTCCACACCATGCCTGCCTTACCGTAGCCCACCTGATCACACCTAATCACAACTCAACGTCTTCTAGTGTTATTATAAACACTATGATAGCAACACTTAAAGATAGGACAATTTTTATATCTATACCTACTAGAAGGTCAAACAATGAAAAAATAAGTGCTACTATCATAGTGCCTACAATAGGCACTACTGTTATTTTACATCTACTATATATGAACCAAAGTTGCCACCTTTTTCAACTCTCATTTCTCCAAGTCCACAACTAAATCCACCTAGATTAATGAAGTTGATTATTTGTTCTAATGAATAGGAGTTCTCATTATATTCTATTGTAAAAGTCATACTCCAATCATTAAATTGTGGTCTAAATCTTACATCAGTTCCACCATGTGCTATTCTTACATAATCCTCTCTCATAGAAACTTCTTTATAATTAATTTCTATAAATTCACTAGGTATTAAGAAAGCTCCATATAAACTAACTTTATCTTTTGTCATTCCATTTCTATAAGCTCCACTTACTATACTAGCTTTAATACCTTTTGCAGGGAATCCAAACTTTGCTCCTTCTTTTAATGCTTTTTCAAATGCTTCTTGTGTAAATTCACTAGGCATTTCAGTTAGCCAATAATTAGCTCTCATAAAATCTTCTATTGGATTTCTTACTTCCTTTGTCTTTGGCTTTTTCATTTGAGCATCTACTATTTGTTGTCTGCTCTTTTCATTAAAATTATTTACTATCAATGGTGTTGTTCCTTTAATTGTTATTGTCGCCTCTTTTATTATTATAGGCTTTAATGTTATTTCTTCTTTTTCAACTTTCTTTGTCATTTTCTTTCTTCTCCTTTTTCTACTTTATTATACTACATTTTTTATAAAAAGTAAATTATTTTTTTAATCTATATAAGTGTTTCTTGCTTTCAATGCATTGTTATAATCTTTATAACATCCTAAATATTTACCTTTTAATTGTACAATATAATATATATTCTTATTTCTATATATTTTTGTTATTCCAATTGCTTTATTTTTTCTATTATTCGCATTTTCTTTTTGAGTACATACTTTTAAATTAATTTTTCTATTATCTTTTTTATTATGATTTATATGGTCCACAACCATATCATCAGGACAATTTGTTATATATCTATGTAATGAAATACTTTTTTTGTTATCTTCTTTATGATATAAATACCCATTTTTTTGTTCATACCAACTATATTTTTTTACTTTATCAAAATCATCTATATCAATATAAAACTTATTATTTGTATTGGTTGCATAACCTATAATATAATCTTTCATTTTTCTATATTTATTTACTTTTCTTCCAATATTTTGATATAAACAACCACAACTTTTTATATAACCCATTTTTAAATTGCCTAACAATACTACTTTATAATTACCACAATCACATTTACATAAATAATATTTTAAATATTTATCTTTATGGTCTAATTTAATAATTGTTAGTTTGCCATATTTTTTTCCAATATTTTCATCCATAATATTACCTTAATCAAGAAAATTACGCCCATATTCACGAATAAAATCATCTACTGTTCTATTATATGTTCTTAACCATACAGCTTCAGCATTTCTTTTAATATTATCATCTAGCCATTTACCATTTTTACCATGAACTCCATTTGTTCCTCTATGATTTTCAGGAGTTAAAAAAACTACTAATCCATCTCTAATACTTCTTTTTCTATTTTTAATACCAAAAAATGCCTCATGTCTTTCACTACCTTCAAATCTTAACATCTCCAATATGGTGGATTGTCAGGCATTATACAAAATTCTTCTTTATTCAGCATCTTCATAATATTTTCCCATAATTTCTTGAAAATGTTTTTTACATATATTATTTTCTTTTGCAATTTTTGCAACTATTATTGAAGCTATATGTATTACTTCACTATCATTTACATTCTTTGATTTTACATTAATATCTTTTTCATCAAATTTAATTATTATCTTTTTCATCTTTTATCTCCTCATAATCTTCAAAATTTCCTATAACTCTTACATAATATTTTGTTTCATCTATTGCTATTTTGCCACATTTACAAGTAATATATGTTCCTTTTTTATCTCCTGTTATTATAGAATTACAATGCTTACATTTAATTTTCATTATTCCACATCCTTTTTAATGCTTCTATTTGTTCAGGAGTTTTAGTAGGTATATTTAACTGTTCAGCTTCTTGTACTACTCCATCTATAAATATACTCATTTCTTTTGTATTATATTCACTTGTGCCTTTATAAATCTTGTAATGTGTAAATTCTTTTCCATTTAATACTGATGTTCCTATCTTCTTCCAATATTTGAAATAACCTTTAATATTTATTTCACTTAACATACTTATCACTTCTTGTTGTCCATAATCTTGTAGCATTTGTAAATATACTTCTTCTTTTGATCTTCTTAATACATTAGCTATTTCAGTAATAAGTTTCCAAGCGTAAGCATTAGCATTTAAACTTCTTTTTTCTCTATATTCTTTTATTTCAAATTGCTGTTCTTCTTTTTGATTTAATAACCAAGTTATTATTTCATTTTTATTGCCTACCATTTTCATCTAACCTTTGTATTTTGTGTAAATATTCTATTACATCATCATTAGATAAATAACCTATAACATCATTTGTTATTGGTGTAGAATAACATAACTCCCACTCATTATCTTTTGTAAACTTAATTACTGCTAATTCAAACAAATCATCTTCAAAGCCATAACTTCCAAAAAGTTTTATTACACTAGCACCATAACCATTATTAAACTTAAAGCACCATTGCTGTTTTTGGTTTTTCCAAGTATCTTTACCTTTATTATACTTATTATCAAAATAATATTCTTCAAATCCCTCATAATTTAATGGAGTTTTATATTCTTTTATTTTTTCTTCTAATTCCATAATAATCTCCTAAAATGGCAAATCACTATCTTGAATAATTGGAGTTTTACCATCTATGATTTTTGGTTCTTTTATTCTACTTGTTAAAATAGCAATTTTATCAGCTACAACATAATTTCTTGTATGATATTCTCCATTGTCATCTTTCCAAGTATCTACTCTTAATTTACCTTCTATTTCTATTTTATCTCCTTTTTTAGAATATGTGTTAAGATAATCAGCTTTCTTTTCAAATGCTACAAAATCTATAAAATCACTTAAATAATTTCCTTCTTCATCTTTTTTTTCTTTCTTTACTGCTATTGTATTTTGAACATAACTTTTATTGTTTTTAGTATATTCAATTTTAACATCTTTTACCATATTTCCTGTTAAACATATTCTATTCATCTTTATTCTCCTTTAAGCCATTCTAATCCTTTTTTTAATAAATCTAATGCTTCATCTAAATTGTTAACTTCACTTAATCCATTTTCAACAGCAAATTTAATTAAACACTTTGGCATTTCGCTATCTTTTAATTCAATAACTATCCTTGTCAAAATATTCATAAATTCACTATAATTTCCACTTGCTTTCATACCTTTATCAGTACATATAATATATGAACTACTTTCATCTAACAATTTATTAATTTTTTCTTTTTCTTCTTTTGATATTCCTTCTTCTAATTGTTCTACTTCTTCTTTATCAACTAATTTTTCTAATTCTTTAATTAATTCTTTTTTTGTCATAATTATTTCTCCTCTCCTAATACATCTATTCCATATTTTTCTTTTAATTCTTTTAATACACTTTTTGCTTCTACATCTATTTCATTACCATTGTTCCATCTTTGAAAATTCCATATTATAAAATTACTTTTTAAAATTTTATCTAATGTACTCTTAATTGCTGATGTAACAGTATATGGTCTTCCATAGCCATCATCAGTTATTTCATTTGCAGTGTCACATACTTCTTCCCATTTAAAGAATATTCTACGGTGCATACTTGGATGCATTATAGGGAATATACACTTTTTAATGTTTAAAGGTTCCTTATCAGTTTTAATTCTAACTAATGAATAATAATAATAATCATTACTTTCTTCAGCTTGCATTATATATAAATTTACTCTATATCCTGCTTTTTCTAATAAATCTAATACTTGAACATATAAATTTCCTACTTTTTCAATATGCTTTCTATCTACACTACAACTTACTGTTAAATTAATAATTATATTTAATACTTTTTGTGATGTTCTTTTTGGCTGTTGATTTATCATATTAGTTGGTATTCCTAATAAATATTGAGGTACATTTGCTTGATAACCTACTATATCATTAATTTGCTTTGGCCTATTTATTACATTACCTAATATTTTTTCTACTGATATTTTTTTTAAAGATTTAAACTTATTAAATAAATTTTCATCTCCACTTAATAATAGATCATAAGCTTCTTCTAAACTATGCGTACCTGTGAAATCAAAATCATTTTCTTCACTATGATTATTAGCTCCACTTCTTCTAGGTGTCTTTTCTATATAATTATACAATTCGCTTATATTTGAAAATGAATTGACTAATGTTTTTCCTTTTTTATAAATAAACATTATCTATCACTCATTTTCCTTAATTCTCTTGTCCAATCACTTGAAGTTTTTAATTTATTTATAATTGTATTAATATCATCTTTTTGCATATTTTTAATTATAACTGTTTTTAATATTGTTTCTTTATCTATACCTATTTCTAATAATTTTGTAGAGTTAATTAATGCTCTCATTGATACTATATATCTTAAATTACTTTCATTTATAGCATCTCTTAAATCTTTTATAAACAAATATAATTCTTCATCATAAGCAAGTTGTCTTTCTACTTGTTCATCATAATCAAAATTTAATACTACAAATCTATCTAAAGTTGCTCCATCTAATACATTTCTACCAACATATATCATATCGGCTCCTGTACCATAAGTATTTCCTGCACATACTACTCTAAAATCTTTATGTGCTTGTATTCTACCTATTGGGAAGTCAAAATATCTATTTGCTATTGCACTATTTAATATGATTAATGCTTCAGGACTACTTGCATCTATTTCATCTAAAAAGAACATACCACCTTCTTTAAATGCTTTATAAAATTCAGTTTCATGGTATATGCCATTTGCATCTATAAATCCTGTTAATTTATACTCTTGATTAATAGCATTTGTAGAATAAAATGTTAATCCTAATCCTTTTGCTACTTGTTCTAATGTGTAGTTTTTACCTGCACCTGCTCCACCTACTAACATTAAAGGTATATCATTTGCTACTATATTACATATTTTTTCAAAATCTTTATGAAATATACCTTCAACTTTTCTTTCAACTTCACTTTGTTTTATAATTACTTGTTTAGGTAATATACCATAATTTTCTTGAATAAATTTATCTAAATTTTTCTTTATTCTTTCTTCTAAATCTTTTGTAGCAATTTCTCTACCTTTTTCTATAATAGCTTCTTTCATAGCTTTTTCAATAGGACTTTCTTCTTTTATTTCTTTTAAAATATTTCCTAACTTATCAAGCATTTTTCCTATATCATCATTATTTTCTTTTAATGTTTCTAATACTTCTTCATTAATTTCTTCTTGTTCTTTTTTTTCTTTTACAAATATGCTTTGTCCAAACCAATCACTACTTAATACTCCATCAATTTTAACTGTGCATGAATTATCACTATCATCAATTTGATATATTTTTATTTCTTTTGCTTTTTTTAATTTTTCATAAGTTGTTTTTGATAACCACCAACCATCATAACTTTGTTCAACTTTGAGCCTTGCTTTTACTCTAACTATATCTCCTTTTTTTAACGGTGTCATTTTCTATCTCCTTCAATAATTTTTCAATTTCTTTTTTACTTTTTCTTTTAATCTCTACTAATTTTCCTAATTCTTTTTTTGGTAGCCATAAGGCATATAACTTTTTAAACTTTTTACCATAAGCTAATTCATATAAGCTTAATTGCCAACTTAAATATTCTAAATCTAATTGTGCAGTAGTTTTTATATCTATTAAACATAATTCATTATTTACATTAGCTATCATATCAAATCTTCCTGCATATATGCCTTTATAACATACCATTTCTTCTTGTTTTACTACTTCTAAATTATATTGTTCTTTTATTTTCAAATACTGTTCTATGCTTAATTCTTGATATACACTTGTTGTTTCATATTCTCTATTGTTTTCTATATCTTCTATTGCCTTATGAACTTCACTACCATATGTTGCTTTTGCTTTTAATATGTTTTCAGGTATTCCTTTATACTTATCTTTAAATAAATATTTATGTAATATTTCACTAACACTAGGTATTATTACTCCATTGTATAAATACAAGTGTCCTTCTTCTATATACTCTAACATTTTGCTTCTATGCTTACACTACTAGCAACATCACTAATTTTAGAATATTCAATATATACATCAGGTAATTCTTGTTTTAATCTCTTACTATCTACTGTTGATCTTTGACTAGCTTTTCTATATGTTACTTTTATATTATCATCTTCATAACCTGTAAGTCCATGTTCTTCCATAGCTGTTTTTAATGCTTCTTTAACTTCTTTTAATTTCATATCCATTTTAGCAACTTGCTTTTGAAATTCAGCATATTCTTTTGTAAATTCTTCAGCTACTACTAATTTTTCATTTTCATATCTTACTAATTCCATATTACATATCCTTTAACATTTCTAATATTTCTTCTAGCTTTTCTTTACTCTTATTTCTTAATTCACTTTTGTCTTTTGCTCCAAGTTCAACAGCTTCAATTATATCTTCTTTTGTTATGTTATTATTATTTTTTAATAAACTTTGTGTAATCGAAGATATACAACTTAATATTAAAGGCTTATTTCCTTGAACATACATACCATTATTAGAAACTGCCATAAAGCAACAAGCTTCATCTAATAATTTGTTAACTGACTCTTTAATATCATCTAAATTATTCTTTATATTTTCATATCCTTTTTTGTTTACTGTTTCAAATATTTCTTTTAAACTATCATTTTCCATTTTTTATTCTCCTTCTTTTTCATCATATTTTCCACTAATAATATCACTTGCTTCTTTAATAGTTAATTCTACTATTTTTTTCTTTTGAAGTGTTTTTAATATTGAAGTTAATTCATCTACATTTTGAACATATTTGTTTTTGATAACTTCACATTGTTTTTCAGTTGCCAATATAGTTGGCTTTTCTTCTTGATTAGCTACTGCATTTTCTACTTCTTCTTTACTAGCAATAGATGTATCAATTCCAATTCCTAAAAATCCTAATGCTCTACCAACTGCTGATGTTTCACAATTTTCAATATAAGAAGTTTTATTAATAAATGTACTATCTTCTTTTTCATAAGCTGTTCCTGTTGATAATAGATTTCCTGTATTATCATAAATTTCAGCTTTAAATACACATATACTATTTTCATCTTTTAGAAGTTCAGTTTTAATAATTCCTGTTGGATATAACTTTCTAAATGCTAAAACTCTTTGATTTACTTCTACATAATCTCCAATAACTTTTCCTGTTTTATCATTCTTTAAAGTAGTAGCTTTAACTTCTTTATTTACTGTTTCTAATGTTATTTCATTTTCTTTTTTCATTGTTTTCCTCCTTTCTAATTCAATTATATAATAGTCAATAAAAAAAGTAAACTATTTTTGCTGTTTTTAATAATTTACTTTCTAAAACTACATATTTTCTATTGTTTTTAATATATCATCTATCTCATTTTTTTCTTCTTCGGTCATAGGTTCATTCTTCAATTCTTCATTAAACCAATCCGGCAAAGTTTCTTGTTTTATTATTTTTTTATTGTTTTTTAATTTATCAAATATTATGCCCTGATAATTACTTGCCATACATTCATCAATTAAATCTATTACTTGCTGTTCTCCATATAATTCTATATTATTTTCTATTTGCTTTAATAATTTTTTAAATCCTATTTCCGTATATTTACTATTTTTTTGATATTTATATTCTATCCACTCTTTTAATTTATTTACTAATAATTCTTTATTATTAAAATATATATTATTTTCTATAATTAAATATAAATTAGAAATATAAATATAAAACTTGTTTTGGTTATGTTTTGGGTTTTTACTTGGGTTATTATTTGGGTTATTGTTTGGGTTATTATTTGGGTTATTATTTGGGTTTTTTTCTTTTTTAGGCCTACCACCTTTTTGCCCATTGATTATTTGTTTTCTAGTTGTTGCCAATGGCATTTTAATATTATTCCAAATAGCTAGGTTCATACCTTTTAAATTAGTTGGTTCTTTATCTTTAAATACAAAATCAACTATTACTTCCAACATCATCTTTTTATCTTCTTTTGGCAAATTATCTAACAAATCATAATAATTTTTGTAAAAAGGGAATTGTTTTATTTCATTCATAATTATTCTCCTTTTATATGAGAAACTATCTCGACGGAATAATTTGATATATTTATGATTTGTTTTGCAAAACTTATTGCATCCTCCTTACTTTCAAAATTAAATATTAGTTCATTATAAAAATCACTATCATTTTCATATTTATCGCTTATTAAAATACTATACATCTTAAATACCTATTTTAACCTTTCAAAATATTTTTCTATTTCAGCATTTTCATCAAAATATTTTGTAATAGCATAAGCTGTTCTTTTAGGACAAGTTTTCTTACTATTTATAATTTGTGATAAATAGCCTTCCGTTATTCCTACAACTCTACCAATATTTCTAACTTTATACTTTTTTTGTATTTCATCAGTTAGTTCGCTTTTAAATAAATACATATCTTACACCTCCAACTCTAATATATAATTTTACTTTTAAAAAGTAAATACTTTTTATAAATCTTTCATTAGAATATTTGACCTATTAAAATAATCATAAGGTATTTTAGATTTTAAAAACTTTATTGTTTCTATTTCTAATTTCATTCTTTCTTGATTAATCTTACCATTTTTATAATCTTCTTTTCTTTTTTCAATAGCATAATCTAATGTTCTTACTAAATCATTTCTTTCATAAGAATTTAATTTCATTTCCATAATACACCTCTAAACTCATTTTAAAGCTGTTTTCAGCCTTGTTTTGACTTTTTTAATATAAATATACTTCAAAAAGAAAAAGTGTCTTAAAATGTCTAAAAAACACTTTTATTGTTAAGCACTTTTTTTACTACTTTTTTATCTTCAATACTATCAAATAACTTGTTAGCTACTTCTATGTATTCATTTTGTGTCTTGTTAAGTTCCTGTGTTAATATTTCAATTTTCTTTTGTAAGTATATTGCTTCTCTTGTTAATTCTTTTTGTCTATTTGTCATCTTTATCTTCTCCTTTTAGTATAGCAATAAACTTATCTCTTGTTTTTCTAGGAATACCTATATTTCCGTTTCCTATGTATTCTATTGCTTTTTCATTTCTTTCTTGATATTCAGTTTCTAATTCATCAGCAATCTTATGTGCTTCCAATAAAGCATCAAATCTTTCCTTTAATCTTTCATTTTCTCTTTTATCAAATACCCAATCATTAAATCTTGTACTATGTTCTTCTTCATATTTATCACATAATTCTTTTAGTTTTTTATTTTCTTCTTGTAAATCATAAAAATTTTCTAATCTAGTAGTAATAAAAGTGATCAAATCTAAATCATTGTTACTTGGTGGTCTATCTATCCAATCAATTAAATCATCTTTATTTATTAATAATTCTTTTTTATTCATACTTATTCTCCTGTACAATCTTTAAAACTTAATTTCAACTCTTTCATAACATACTCCGTTATTCTATCTAAATTAGGCTCTAACTGATACCATATATCTATCTTTTCTTCCATTTCCCTACCACCCCAATTTGATACAATAACTTCATATTCACTTCTACACCAATATCTCCACATTAAATAAGATTTTATTGCTTCTTTTAATTCATCATAACAACCTATGTGTCTTATTTTGTGCTTTGTTCTTTTTAATATATCTTCAACTAAATCTTGTGAAAGAACATTTGTATATACTAATTTATTATCATTCATATCTTGATAAAAAGCATACCATTTTAAATCTTTATTTATTTTCATTCTTATACACCTTTACTTTATGCAATTCAATTTCTACCACATTGTCTTTATATTGCTGTAAAACAGTTTGAAGTTCTTTTAAATCTTTTATGTTTTGTTCTTTTGTTTTCTTGTCTTTTGTTATTTTTAATTTGTATGTCATTATTTCTCACTTCTTTCTAATATTGTATATTGCCTTTTTAAATTAGCTATTTCTTTCTTAATTGCTTTTCTTCTAGAACTTTATTCAATATAAATATTTCTTGTTCTATATCTATCAATTTATCTTTTAATTTAAGCAAGTAGTAGTTATATTGCCATCATTGTATTCAACTTTATAAGCATAACCACTTTCACACTCAACTATTATATATTCTTTGCTTTCAACAAACATAACTTTGTTTACTTTTTCATCATCATAGATAAAATTAAACTCTTTTAATAATCTTTCTTTCATATTAGTTTTATTCTCCCTTCCTATATATATTTATCTATATATATGTATATATTATAACACAAAATTAAGAAAAAGTAAGTTTTTTTTAAAAGTTTATTAAAATAATTTACTAAAATGCATAAAAAAATAACACCTATATTAGGTGCAACACAATTAAATAAAGCAGGAACTAATATGAAAAGATAAATATATACCATAAAATTAAAGGGGCTGGTAGATTATATAGTTCCTGCAATTTAATTATACTACTTATTTTTCTTTTTTAAAATATATTTTTTTAAATCTACACAACTCATATCATCAAGTGGTTTTATTCTTGATTTAAACTCATATAAATATTCACAATAATCTTCTTCACTTCTTGTTCTTTTATAAATATTATCAGTATTATTTTCTCTTTGTATAATTAAAAAATCAAATAATTTATATTTATCATGACATACGATCATAGTATCGACTATATCTTTTTCATCAGTTGCTACATCTATTTTTTTCCAACTATTTGCAACATTTCCATAAAGCTTAAACACCTTCTTATTCCCTCTTTCTTATAATTGTAATCCTTCTTGTTTCATCTTATCTAATGTTTCATTATCTATAAATGAACCATCTTCTTCTAATCCATTTTTCTTCTTATATACTGATATACAAGCTTCACTATAATCTCCATAATAATTTCCTCTTACTTTATCAGCTAGAAAATTATTTATTTTTTCTATATCGCTATTACTATCTCCTTTATTATAACCAATAGCTTTTACTTCGAACTTAATATCACTTGTATTTTCTATTTTAGTAAAATTAGAATTTATATACATTATTTGTTCAGGTCTATAACAATATCCATTACTTACCCATTTACCATTAGAATTTTGTATAAATCCATCTCCACAACCTCTATTAGCATCTCCACAAACTAAATGTAAGTGATTTGCACTTGCTCCATCAGTTCCTTCTCTACAAATAGGTTCTCCTGCTCTTACTATATCTCCTACTTTTCTATTTTTCATATATGGGTCATTATCGTTCCAATGTGTTAGTGCTATAAATGGTTTTATATTATTTCCTAATGGTGTATTTTTATTTTCTAAACATACTAACCATACTGTGTTAGTTACACTAGAACCTACACCTTTAATAGCCTTTATTTCCATATCACAAGTTGCATAATATATATCTTGCCCACCATCTTGTCCTGCAATATCAATAGGATAATCACTATAATCCTTACTATTATACCAATGAGGCTTATGACTTGCTGTTCCATTATAGCTTTGTGTTATCCTCATCACTTTCATACCAAATGTAAAATATTTCATATTATCCCTCCTATTTTTTATTTGTTTGATAGCCTATATAAAAGCCTATTACCGAAGTTGCTACTGTTATAAATGCTGATACTATTGTCTTTGCCATATCATCATCTAAAAAATATACTACTGTCCAACAAAATGAAAATGCAAATACAATAGTTATTATTAATGTTATAATGTTTTTTAGTTTCATATTTACCTCCTATACTTTAAATATTAATGCTAATAGTGCTAATATAATTGAACCTCCAACAGTTTTCCATAACCATTTTCCATTATCTTCTATCTTATTTAATCTTTTATCATTATTATTAATTCTATTTTCTAATTCAATTACTTTTTTATCATTATCATTCACTTTCTCACTTAATTCTTTATAATCCAACTGTTTTAAAGTTGTTTCTATTGCTGTTAATCTTTCTAATACCTCTATTTGAAACTTGCTATCATCCATACACTAACCTCTCTTTATTCCACACTATTTAAAGTATATCATAAAAAGAAAAATAGAGCAAAATCACTCTATCTTCCAAGCACATCTCATAACTCTATTACTAGGATTGAAAGTGTCTATCAAATTTCCATTGACAAGTGCTGTTATATGTCCATCCATTGTTATAGCGTATTTTCCATAAGGACATTCTTTTGCAAATTCTCCTACTGTTTTAGAATAATGACATTGTCTTAAATATCTATCATCTAAATAATCTTCAACAAATGGTACATCATCAAACATATAACCATCATAACTTGCTAAATCACTTAATTCATTAAATACATCATTCCAACTTCTATTTGTTAATACACTTAAACTCCTTATTACACAATCTTCTATGTGTCTATTATATGGATTTGCATTATAATATTTAAACATTCTACATCATACTTCTTTGTAGTGTTTCTCTTAACTGTTGCTTTTGTTGTTCATTACTTGCTTCTTCATATAATACTCTTATAAAATCTTCAAGTGCTTTTACCATATAATGATAGCTTTTATCAGTTTCTTCATTTGCTCCATATCTTTCTCTACCATAATTGTAGTTACCATATTCATTATACATTCTATCTAAATGTCCATATCCACGATATTTACTATCTACTCCTCTACGTCCATAGTTACCATATTCTCCATAATTACCATATTCTTCTCCATAACTACCACGTCCGTAACCTCTACCATTATAGTTTCCATAGTTTCCATAATTCATATTCTTATCCTCCTTTGTATAATGTTTTATCTTACTTAATTTGTATAAATAATCTAAATTATTAGTGTTTATATCTTCATCTAATATATGTTTTATTTTTTCATCTACTTTTTCTAATAATTTTTCTTCCATTACTTACTCCTTTCTTTTAGAAGCTTTAATATCTCATTGTTTTGCTCTATTATCTTTTCTAAATAATTATTATCTTGATATTGTAGTTCTTGCATTAAATCACAATTATTAAAATCTTTAAACAATATTTCCAAACTTAATGCTTGTAATATTAAACTTAAATTATCAATTCTATTCATTATGCTATTTTCTCTATACTAAAAGTTGCATTTGCTATAATAGGTGCTTGTGTATCTATTCCAACAGCAGTTAGATCAGTAAAATCAGGTACACTAGCTACACTTCCAATACTTAATGTAGCATTTGATCTTCCACATACTTCTATTGTATTTTCAAAAGATATATTAAATACATCTCCTGCTGTTGTTATTGTTGTTATCATTGTAGTTCCAGGTACAACTACTCCATCTTCAAATAATGCAAGTGCCACAGGTGTTCCTGCAGTAGCTCCACTAACATTAGCATTAAAACTTACTTCATATTTTGCTGTACCATTACAATTACAATTACCATTTCCTAATACTTGGTATAATGGATTTCCTGTTTGATGACATAACCAGCTTCTTGTATTATTTTGACAAGCACTCCTTGTTCTTATTGTGTCGCTACTAAATGTTAATTTTGCTGTATTATTTGTTAATACTATTGGTATTTCTTGTATGCTTTCTATCATTTTTATATCTCCTTTCAATTTTGCACAAAATATTAAAAATATTGTGCATTTTTAAAACAAAAAAGATAGAACTATGCCTATCTTTCATTTTCCCTTTAAAGGAATTTTGTTAGCAAGTTCTCATAATTGAGCTAGTAGTAATCTACTCTATGCTATTAAATAAATTGATTATATCCACTACAACCACAGCCATTACTATTAGGACAAGTGAATACAGGTTGATTTCCATAGACACTTACTGCATTTACAGGGCAATTTTTTAAACGATTGTAGAAATTATCAAATTGTTGTTCTTCACTTAATCTTAATTGAGCTGTTTGTGCTACTTGACTTGCTTGTAAATCTTTCATAGATATTTCTCTTTGTAAATCAGCTATACGGTCATTTTTAGCATCTAATTGAGCTTTAACACCATCTAATTCTAATTGACATAACTTATCTAGGATAGCTTGTGTATTTGCAGTTGCATTTGTAATAATATCTCTTGTATTATTAGCATCAGCAAATCTTGTTGCATTTCCTTCATTTTGTACTATGTTTTGTGTTTGGCAAGTTGCAAGTCTATTATCACAGCAACATTGTGCTAATTGGCTACCAAGTGTATTAAATCCTTGAAGTGTAGCTATTTGATTATTGAAGTTTTGTTGCATATCAGCAACTTGTCTATTATTAGCACTTATTTCAGCAGTATAGAAACCATTTGATACATTACTATTTATACTTGCAGTAGATGAGCAAATAGCATTTGATATTCCATTTATTCCATCTCTAATTCCTTCTACTTGATTACTTAAATGTAGAGTATCAAATCCATTGTTAGTATTTGTCATAATCTCTTTTTGACCATTACTTAACCAAGCATAGCCATCATCAAATCCTCTATTACCACCAAAGAAACCACCATTATTTCCATTGTTTCCCCAACCAAATAAAGCTAACAATACAATAATCCATAGTGCATCATTTCCAAATCCGTTTCCAAAGCCACTATTTCCAAATCCTCCCATCATTGGATAGACAGGATAAGCATTATTATTAGTAGCTAGATCAACAGTAGGTACAATTCCTGAATTTCCGTTCATTTTTATTCTCCTTTCTATAATATTTAAGTCGCTAGTAAACTTATAGGAAGCATCTACAACTAGCATAAATACCTCCTACAAGGCTACTAACCTTGTTTAAACTTATCTATTACATCATCACTTATTCCAAATTGTCTTGCTTTATTAAAAATGTTTTCTATTTGTTCAGGCTTATAATTTTTAGTTATTTCTTTAAATATCTCCTGTGGATTGTTTTGGTTTTTTTGTGCTTGTTCTAGAAATTGAAACATTTGAGGATTTTTCATCTTTAATTGACTCATCATCATATCTATAACTTTGTTCATTTACATTTTTCCTTTCCAATTCTTTAATTTTGGCTTGTAACATTTCTATTTGTATGTCTTTTTCATCTCTTGGTATAATTTCGTTTAATTCATAAGTTTTAATTTTCCCTTTAACATTCTTTATCCATACTACTGACATATCTTTACTAAAATAAGGCGTATCTCCAATAACAGCTTCACTTTCAACTTCTTCAAATGAACTAGCATATTTAATAACATCTCTATTGGTAGGTGCTAATTGAAAATTTTGTGTAAGATTTGTAGGTTGTTGTATAGGTTGTTGTAGTTGATGTTTCATTTTTTCTAATTCATTTATTTGTGCATTTATCCTGTCTAAATTAGCTTGTTGACTAATAGTATTCATATAAGAATTACCATACATATTTACCTCCTAAAAATAAAAAAGAAAGAAGCCGTAAACATTGTTTTAAAATATTTACTCTAACTCCTTTCTAACTACATTTTAGAACATAAAAAAAGATGTATCTTGCCACATTTACATCACTTTTTCATAAAAATATTTAACTTTGCTATTTCTAACTTTCTATACTTTTCATATTTTTCTTTTATTTGATAAATTATTCTTGATACACTACTTGTACTTTGCATTATTTCATCAGCTATCTTAACTATACTTTCATTTCTTATATATAAATCTAATACTTGCTTTTCAACATCATTTAAAATAACTTTATCTAAAAAATCATTATATATTTCTTTTATACACAATTCCTTTTTCATAATACACCCCAATAACTAAATTATTACTTTTTTTATTTAAAAAACTATCAAAAAAATATCATAATCTTTCCATCACTAAAAGTATTATATTTAAAACAAAATAAAAGTATATACTGTTTTTTTTATTTATATAACCTTTATATATTAACTTATATAACTTTTATATATCTTTTTAGACATAAAAAAAGAACTAGCCCATATATTTTCTAGTCTTTTTATAAATATCTCTACGTCTATTCCAAATTGTACTTTCGCAATAATGATATTTTCTACCTATTTCTTTTGCATTATAACCTTGAACTAATGCTTTAAATATCTTATGTTCATCTTTTTTCTTATTTAATATGTTAGATGATAATATGTATTTATACATTTCAGGTTCATAATTATAAGTATATTGCATTGTTTTCATATATACCTCCCCTTTAATTGACTACATATTATAACATATTTTTAGAAAAAAATAAATAAAAAGAAGATAGCCAAGCTATCCTCCTATAAATCATCATCTTCGACATCTAATATATAGATTTCATCATCATCTACATCATATTCCATTAACTTGCACTTACTATTGTTTCATTGTGTGATATTATTGGTGTATTTATAGCAGCTTGAGTTGGGTCGCTTATTACAAATGAACTATTAAATGTTTCCGTATTTGTACCAAAAACAACAAAATTAGAATAAAGAAGTTCATTTCCGTTTAAATAACCTCCTGGTGAGCGAGTATATGTTAATGTGTTGTTCATCATTGCTTGTATAATTTCTTCCGGAGTTGAGAGTGCATTTGAATAATAACAACATCTACTACTAAATTCAATACCAGCTTGATATACTATTCCTGCAACTGATGTTGCATTGCTTTCATACCTATTAGTTGTTGGATTAAATTTGAAAGGAATAGAAGTATTAGGATTGACATATACCTCTCCATAATCCTTTCCTAAATGAAATCCATAACCACCTCTAAATAATACATAAGGTATTGATGCTTGATAATTAGTATCGTCATAGCCAAACCAAATTGCATTATATGTATTACTTGTATTTTTTCTTATTAAATATCTAGTACATTTTGAATCAGGTGTATATAATGTTACATTATCATTTGTATATGCTGATTTAGCATCTACTAGGGCGTTCATTGTATTTGCTAATGATGTTGAGGCATCATATATTGCAGTATTTAATTGCGTATAATTAGTAGGATTTACTGTACCACTAGGTATATTTTCAATAGCAGTAGCCATTTCACTAGGCGTATATGTATCACTAGAACCATTTTTTGTTCTTATAGCACTAGCTATATTTTGTAAACTTGTTTCATTTACTAAAACATTACTCATATTCTACACCTCCTTAATAACTTGTATTGTTAGCATCTACTAAATTATTTATTTTAGTATTTACTTCATTTATTGCATCTACTAAACTGTCTTTATTTGTGGTGTTTAAATCACTTTTTTTCTTTGAACCATACCAATTATAAATATTTTGCCCCATAACCAAATTTTTCCAAGTACTATATGAAGAACTTGCAGGAATAGTATTTCCTACTCCCTCATAATTTAAAGTCATTTGATAATTACTAAAATTAGAACCATAAGTTGATTGACCATTTACTATTGGTCTAAAAGATACAAATACTTCACTTAAATACTGCCCTGTTGGCCTCCAACAAAATAAAGTTTGTGTTTGTCTATTTTGCGTTCCTGATTTTGTACTTACAATTAATATAGCACTAAATAAAACATTAGTAGTATTCATTTGTTTTGTGTAAATATAATAAATACCTTCGTTTAAATTCGATAATTCACTTATATCCTCATATTCGGCTGTTCCTGAATAATTAAACTGCCTATTTGAAATGATTTTTTGTGCATTTATAGGCACTTTTGCATCAATTTGTGTCTTATTATATACTTCATCTTTTGTATAATAATTAGATAAATCTATATCAGTAGTTCCAATATGTTCCCATTCATCTTCTATATATAACCATTCATCAAATACATCATTATCTCCTGTATCTTGTTTTGGTACTAAATATAATATATTTGCTTCTCCAATTTCAGGTAGTTCTTCTACTACTTCTACTTTTAAACCTTTACTAGCACCACCTGCTTGTTGTCCTAATAAATAACTCATTATATCCATATATTACACTCCTTTCCAAGTTTGTGTACTTAAATCATAAAAGAATAATGTTTGCGTATCTATTTCAATAAATACACTACCATTTCCTATTTTTTTACCATTTATTTCAGTAGGCTTTGTATCAGTACTTAAACCTCTTAATTCTCCTGTAAAATAAGTTTCTCCATCTTTCTTTTCTATTAAATCAGTTTTTGTTATTGAAATCATATTTAATTCCTCCTTTACTTTATTTTATCATTTATTTTATATATTTGTAAAATCATTATGCAGTTCTTATCCAAGCATAAACTCCATAATAATATGGATAATATGATTGTCCTCCACCTGTATAAGATATATCGTGTCCATGAGCTCCATCACTTGTTGTTATTTGTGCTCCATAATGGTCAGCACTACTTGAAGCAAAACGAACGCAATCACTACTTGCTTGTCCACTAACATATGAACGAACTTCTAATGAATTACCATTATGATTATGATTTCCTGAACTTGTTGTATTATGATTATGATTAGGCATACTATCAATAGGTATTTTATGTTCACTTGAAGTTCCATTATAATTTCCACCATTAGTTGTTACTATTTTCAAATAAGCATCTCCTGTTAATTGTGTCCATGTTCCTACAAAACTATTATTAGGATTAAAATTACTGTTATTAGTTAAATAAGTAGTTCCAACAGGATATATACTATCTAATATATTAGTTATTATTTGCGTTGCTAATGGTACATCATTTATTCTATATTCTCCATTTACATTAAAAAATTTTGTGTTTCCATCTTTTCCCCAATTAAATACAGGTAAATTTTCGAAAATATCATCAATATAAGATTTCCATGAAGTATCGGTATATACATATATTGAAAATCTTATACCTTCAGGGAACATTTCAGCTAAATCAATATCTATTGTATCTTCGCTACTACCTGTTCCACTATAAAATGTTCCATTATCTACTGTAAAATCTACATCTCTTACTAGATTTAATTGTTCACTTTGATATGTTTTAGGATTTGTATAATTTATACTTATTTGTATAATATCATTTTCTTTTGCTCCTAAAGCTGTATTATCAAATGTACCACTAAAAGAAACTTCAATTATATCACTTATATTACTTTTTCTTGATACTGAAAAATTTGAAATAACAGTATCATCTAACCATTTTATTACAAGTGGTTGTTCATCTTGTTGCCTACCAAAACCATTTCTATTATAAGAACATAAATCAGTTATAAAATTATGTTCAAAACCACTTTCAGTATATCTTGCTACAAAAGCAACAGCTAATACATCAGTTTCTTGTAGTGCTGACGGATTTAATATATTAATTCTTGATATACTAATATTTTCATATAACCATACAACATTTCCATTACTATCTTGTGTTGTAGTATGTGGTTCATTTATTAAATCTATCCAATCAATCATACTGTCATTTTCATCAAAACATTTTAACATAAAATCATTAAAATCACTAATACCACCATCAGGTATTCCACTACCTTTAAAAATATAGCAAAAATCTAATGTTATATTTGTCTTTTCATAATTAGGTGGCTTTATTAAATTGTTAAGATTACCATATAATGAATATTGTTGCTTATAACCTAAACCTTTATCACTAAAAGTTCCTTCTTTAACAGCAAATCTACTTGTATTTTCAACTATTTTTAATATATTTAAACCATCATTTAAATCATCAAAATCACTAGGAATATAACTCATAGAATAAATACACCTCCACCATTTCCATAATCTTGTGCCCTACTATTATTGCCAATTACTAAAAACTTTCTTGTTATTAAATTTTCAGTTCTAACTAAACTCTTTTTAGTTTCATCATCATATCCTGCAAATAATAATTCTTCTCCATTATCTACATCATCTACTTCTAATCCTTTTTCATTAATTGTACTTTCAGTAGGAGCTCCACTTTTTGCATAGTGCATACCATTTATATCATATGTACCACTAGCAGTTTCAACAACAGTTACCTTTACTCCATCTACTCCTGTACCATCAACTATTCTTTGAATTTGTGTTTTTGTGTATGTGTCAGTTATTATTTGTTGGACTTCACTATTTAATTCTCCAATATCAGCTACAACAATGGTAATAGTATTATTCATTCTATCTACTGTTTGCTTTATTAATTTGTATCTTTGTGCTTCTCCAACAACTTCCGTTTCTTGTTTGACTTCGCCTTCTAAATTTACTTCTATTCCACCAAACCAACTATTTCCTGAATAATTTGCATTTTCAAATTGTGTAAAAGTTTTATAAGTGTTAGTTCCATCAGTAAAAGCTATTAAATCGCCTGTATCTAAATTGTTTATAGGACAATCATTAGTTTTGAAATTATAATATGTAAAATCTTTTATAAGATTATATATATGATCTACTGTTTCGGTATCTAATACATATACATTATCAGTATTAATATAATAAGTTTCTCCTGTTGTATTTCCATATTCCCATTTATTAATACCATTATCCCAAACAACTCTTGTTATAATATGTTCTACTCCTATTTTATATTTACTTATATTATCAAAAGAAATAGTGCTTACAGGAGTTGTATTTATTTCTTTAAATACTAATGAATTTGTGCTACCATCTATACATAAATTACAACAATTTATTTCAGCTATATATCCTAAATAATCTCTTGCCATATATGTATCATTATACCAACTAACTTCTATATCATCTCCATAAAAGCTTGATATGCCATTAGTTATTCCTACTTTATTACATATATCCTGTAATATTTCACTTAAATAAGCATAATGTATAGTCTTATCATCTACAACTTTTGTATGTGTCATTATAGAACTAGCATCATAGCTAAAATTAAATTTTGTCATAGCATCTTCTAAACTTAATTCAATAATATCATCATCTTTGTCATTATAATCACTAACATATAAAGTTTTTAATAAATTGTCATTACTATCAACTAATGTAACAACAACAGGTATTCCACTATATGCTGTTTTATTAAAATCTAATTTATATGTTTCACATATAGTAGAACCTAACTTAAAATAACCATCATAAGCTTTTCCTGTTTTAGTCAACTTTGAAAAATTATTACTATCAATAAGTACACCATCAAAATATATTTTCATTATTGACCACTTACCTTTTCAGTTTGAATAATATTAAATGATAATTTAACCCATTGATTATTATTATTACTATTATATGTAGGGTCATTTCTTACCATTTCTACACTAACTTTTGATACATAAGTTTTTATTTCTAGCCAACCACTTGTTCCAAATAATGGAGATTTTATTCTTACTTCTAATGGATATTGATTAATTATAGGAAGTATATTTTCTAGTTGTGTTTCGGTCAAATAATTAAAACTAAAATTACCTTTGAACCATTTACTACTTAATCTACGTCTTATTAGATTTCCTGTTGTTATAGAACGATAAGAATTACTATCTAAATCTTCCCAATCTATTTTATATGTAGAGGGAGTCAGCATATCTACATAACTCCCATTTACTTTTGCTTGCCATAACATTACAATACACTTCCTCCCATTATTCTATTTTGATTTCTTATATAATTTACACTAGCTCTACCAACTTCATCTTCGCCAATAGTAGCACTAAATTGCTTACTTTCTACTATGTCTATTAATTCTCTTAATAATGAATTTGTATCGTTATTATCATTAGAATATCCACCACCAACTACATCAGCAGGTACTACACTTTCTCCTGCATGTAAATAAGCAAGTCCTTCACTTCTAACTAAATCAGTACCTATTGAAAGATATGGTATTCTATTTAATGCCATTGTAGTTAAACTACCAATAGCTGACCCTGTTGCAATCATTCTAGCTGCATCATTTTGATTTAATCTCCATATAACATCATTTAAAGCATTTATATAAGCTCTTGTATCAGGTGGATTTAATACACTATTAATAGTTATTAAATATGGATTTCCTGCTAGTTGTCCTAGTGCATTTCCATATATATAGGCTTTATTTTTTAAATCATCTAAAACTGTTCCTGTTGCTCTTAATATACCTGCTCCTGCACTTGTAGCATCATTTACTCTTTTTTGATTTTCTTCTTGTTCTTTTAGATACCTGTTATAATCTTGTGTATTCATTTTAGTTCCATCAATATTATAGCCAAGTGATTTCATTAATTCAGCATAATCTTTTGTTTGTGCAACAGTTAATTGACCTCTATTGTATAAATTACTATATGATACAACTAATCTTTCTATTTCTTCTTTTGACATCTTTGTACTTTGTCTATGTTCATTTAAAGAACCATCTATATTAGATATTATTTTACCAACACCACTTAAACTGTTTTCCCATTTTTCATTTTGATTTATATTAGCTTGGTTCATTTCAATAGCACTTTCAATATTTGCTACATAAGTTGTTACTTCTTTACTACCTGTATTATATTCTTTTGATAATATATCCATAGCATCAGCATTATCTAATGTATTTTTATGATTTGTTTTGTCAACTTTTTGCTGATTTTTATTTGCTTTTCTTAAATCATTTATTCCATCTAATATATCAGTTATATCTTTTACTAAATCTCTTCCTGTTAAACCTTTATATACTAAATCAACTCCAACTGTTATTATTCCTAATGTTGCTATTGTACTTAAAACACTTGAAAAACCTATTAAACCACTACTTGTGCCACCTAATAATTTTCCAATATTAGATATCCAACCTGCAACTGCACTTATTCCAAATACTGCTCCCAATGCAATCAATACTTTTCCAAGCCAATCCCAATTATCTTTTAACCAATATGATATATCTTGAAGTTTCTTAACTAATCCTTCATCTAATTTTATATCATCTTCATTAATTAGTCCTTTTGGTCCTTCTTGTTCTTGATTTTGATTTAAGTTACTTAATTCATCAAATCCTCCAAGTTGTTTTTGAGTTTTTGCTAACTGTTTATTATAATTCTTCATAGTTGCTTCATTAGCTTTTGCTATAATATCAAATCCAAATAATGCTTTTGTTACTACATTTATATATCCTAAAAGTTTCATAAATACAGTTGCCAAATAATCTACAATAGGTCCAACCATAGCTCCTAAACCATTCCATACTGCTTGTATCTTATTAGATAATTCAGTATTTTGGTTCATATAAGTATGTGTTGCTCTACTTAATACCGACCATATAGATTGAATACCAAATAATGATAGAGCAAATCTTCTTAATGATTTTAAACCTCTTGTAAATGTCTTACTCATATTATTGCCAAAAGAAATTGATGTGCTACTAATTATTTTTAATTTACTATCAGTTTTTTCTAATTCATTATTCATTTCTTTTGCATCTTCATTTGTTTTATTATCGAATGGTGTTTGAATTTTAGGAATTTCTACTCCTAATTTTTCTAATATCGCTGTATATTCATTTAGTCTTCTAATAGTATCTTCTAATTTTAATTTTTCGCTATCACTTAACATTGGCTGATTTTCTAATTTTCTTTTATATGAAGTTAATTCTATTATTCTAGTTTTTACTTGTCCAACTGTCATATTAAGTCTTTGTGCTTCTTCTTGTTGTCTTTCTAAATCTTTAACATAATTTTGTTTTTCATCAGCAGTCATTGTTGATGTTTTATTTTTACTTGATAACTCATCTCTTAATTCCATAACTTCGGCAAGTTTTTCTTTATATTCATCTAATTCTTTTGTTGTACCAATAGGCATTATATCATGTACTCCTGTTATTTCATTATACATGTCTTTGTATGCCTTATTAAATAACTTTTCTAATTGGTTTTCAGTTTCTTTAAGTTTCTTATTTAATTCATCTAAACCTAAATTTTTAAACTTACCTTTAAAATCAAAATTATTTTCAAAAGGATTATTTATTTTTATTTTTGTTTTTTCTTCTAATTCTTTTACTTTTCCTTTTGCCTTATCTACACCTTTTGTTAAATCAGTAATATCAGCAGTTAATTTTATTCCATAAACATCAATATTCACACTAACTACCTCCTTTCTTGTTTTTCGTATCTTTTTCTTATCCAAGCAGGCATTTTATAAGTCTTTTTAGGTGGATATAATTCAGGTAGTGCTTCTTGTGGTGTTTTTTTCATCTTTCCAACTAATGCTTGACTCATTAATACCTTATCTTTAAATAACATATATGCTAATCCTTTATTTATTTGCTCATTAGCATTTTTTAATTCTTTCAAAGTCATATCATATAATTCATCATATTTATAACCTCTTTGAAGTAATAAATCATAAAAAATCAATATTGTTTCAGTTATTCTTGTGCTTTTTTCTTGACTTCTTCTTTGATTTTCTCCACTTTCACTTGATCTTCTTTCTTCATAAAACCCGATACAATAAGTGCCTCCATAATTACATCACTTATTATAGTTTCTAGCGTATATCCTGCATCTATTAATTCATCATATAATTTTGAAGCATCTTCCATATCAAAATTATTTTGTGAGCTTCTAACCATATATCTTAATAGAGTTATAACTGTTGTCATTGATAAATTACC
>Ga0247611_10002799_pt1 | contig 27065 bp, 56 predicted proteins | sample 177DNAGHGhighgp2_FD_192422 | JGI IMG/M metagenome (GOLD analysis project Ga0247611, IMG submission 192422) | Sheep rumen microbial communities from Palmerston North, Manawatu-Wanganui, New Zealand - 1770 DNA GHGhigh gp2 | ecosystem: Host-associated > Mammals > Digestive system > Stomach > Rumen... | reverse complement strand
ATACTTTGACCTTACCGGAATAGACCTTTCCATGCAGGATCCTGTTATCCTTATGGTAAAGGATCCGTACACTAAATCCACGATCAGCATGAAAGCGGTACCGGTTAATTTTGACCTCAGAATGTCGCCGGATGAGGTCGTGTGTGTCCTTGACTTTGACGCCAAGCCGACATACATTCGCAGCGAGCCGGAAGCGTCATGCCGTCTTGTTTTCCGCAGTGAATAATTTTATTGAAACCCGTAAAAAAATGCAGTATAATAAATTTACACGCAGTGATAGACCTTATGTAAGGGGTAATGATATGAAGATAAAGCGGAGACCAAACAAACGGCGCAGGAAAATCTTATCGCAGTTTCACTGTCCGTTTTGTTTGCAATTCTTTATAAAACTTGTGTCGCCAATGCAGAAATATATAGGTCCTGTTCATGCCATATGCCATCATTGCGGTAAGACATTTGCATATACATACGAAGGAAGGGGGTGATTAATTTGTCAGAAACAAGTCAATTGATTCCGGAATTTACCATTGAAGATTTCTTCTCCGACCGTCCGTATGAATGGCTCTACGCTCAGAAGGATAACAAGTTCCTGCTTCAGACTTTACTGAATAAGGTACAGACAAGGGCAAAGGAACTGAAGTTCCCCGGGTTCATCAAGACATGGAATGCGTACGTTGAATCCAAATCGCCAAAGGCAACGATCCTCGGAAGCAATCAGACGATGTTCCCTGATCAGCCGGCACAGTTGCAATGTGGATTATATACCGCAGATGAACGTGGCGTGACGAGAGTCAATGAAATGGGTGTAGACGTAGAAGTTATATCTCATCCGATCATGCCTGTTAAACGTGTAACTAATATCGAAACATTTGAAGAAAAGCTGGAGATCGCATACAAGCGTGGAAAGGACGCATGGAAAACACTTACCGTATCCCGTGAGCAACTCGCATCAGCACAGAAGATCATCGGTCTGGCAAGGCAGGGTGTTGACGTAAACAGTGAGAATGCCAAGGAAGTCGTTAAGTATATGTCAAAGCTTGAAAGCCTTAATTATGACGACTTGCCAAGGCAGGACAGTGTTTCCCATATGGGGTGGCTGAGTGACGGACGGTTCATGCCGTACGTGGAAGACGTTTCATATGACGGTGACAGTCCGGAGTTCACACGCATGTACACAGAATTTAAACCCGTAGGTGACGAGAACACATGGATGGAGCTTGCGAAAGGTGTCCGGAAAGCAGACTCTATCCCCGCACGAATCGCACTTGCTGCCTCATTCGCAGCACCTATGGTTCAGATTCTTGGCGGTCTCCCGTTTTTTGTACATTTCTGGGGCGAGGCCGGATGCGGTAAAACAGTCGGACTGATGCTTGCGGCTTCTGTATGGGGGAATCCGGAAGTCGGCAGATATGTAAAGACGTTCTCCGGTACCAAGGTCAGCCAGGAATTATACGCATCGTTCTGTTGCAACATACCGATCCTCTTTGACGAGTTGCAGGTAGTCAGTGACAGAAAGACATTCGACGACATAATCTATATGTTATGCGAAGGCGTCAGCAAGGGACGTGGTGCAAAGGAAGGCGGGTTACAGGTACAGAAACGATGGTCTTCCTGTATTATCACGACCGGAGAAATGCCGATCACGCAAAGCAACTCCGGTGGTGGCGCCGTTGCCCGTACCATTGACGTAAATTACGGCGGGATCCCGCTCTTCAATGACGCACGGACGATAGCCAACACATTGAAAGAAAATTACGGTCATGCCGGTCCAAAGTTCATTGCCATGCTCCGGAAGGAAAACATAATGACCGCAGTGAAAGCTCTGCAAAAGAAATTCTACACCGAGTTATTGCAGGAAGACGTACACGATAAGCAGGTATTGTCCGCATCCATTCTGCTCGCAGCTGACGCACTTGTCACAAGGGGACTGTTCAAGGATGACCGTGCGTTAACTGTTGATGACGTGAAGTCTTACCTTGCGTCCCGTTCCGAGACAGACGTAAACCTGCGGTGCTATCAGTGGCTTATGTCGTTCTGTGCCGCCAATCCCCGCAGGTTCGACAGTTCGGATCAGAGTATCGGCGAGGTTTGGGGACAGTATAAAGACGGGTACGTAGCCATAAACAAATCTGTCTTTGAGGATCTGCTGAAGAACAAGGGATTTTCTGCCGGTGCTTTTGCTGACTGGGCAAGGCGAAAAGGTCTTCTGAAGTGCCAGTACTATGGCAAGGGAAGCAAGAACAACAGACCAACATGGCCACTGAAGATTGACGGGAAGACAATACCCCACTATTGGGTCAAGGTCCAGGAAGAGGAACCCATTGACGAGGAAAAGATTGAGCAGGAGGAGTATCAGAAGTATGTCGAGGTTAATGATCATGATCTTCCATTTTGAAAGTAGGTGATAAACATGGATGAACAGTGGAAAGATATACCAGGTTATGAAGGTTTGTACCAAGCATCAAACACGGGATTAATACGTTCTGTCGAAGGAAAAATTACAAGCAATGAAAGATATCCTGTACGCAGATGGAAATCAAGAATCTTAATTCCAAAGAAGAGAATGCGTGTTACTGGTCAATACGATCCACGGGTTGACCTTTGGAAAGATGGAACACATAAATCTTTGCTTGTATCAAGACTTGTCGCAATGACATGGTGTGGTGGTTATTCGGATGACCTTACGGTAAACCACATAGACGGAGATACACTTAACAATACTCCGCAAAACCTCGAATGGATAACGAGAAAAGAGAACATACAGAAAGCACGATCCATTGGACTTTATACCGCACAAAAAAGATGCGCACTTAAATCAAAAGCAAAGGAACGTACATACGTATTTATGTCTGAAGCAGATGCAAGTAGATTCCTTGGATGGAATTCAAAGTATATAAACAATAGATTGCATGCAAAAAAACAAAACGCATTTGCAAAGGATGGAGAGGAGTTTGAAATTGAAATGTTCTAATCTTATACGAATTTTTTACGGTCAGTTTACGGTCAGTTTACGGTCAGTTTACGGCGTTTTTCACACACCGTAAACGCTGAAAGCCTTATGCCACAATGCTTTGCGGGTCCGGTTTACGGTGTTTACGGTTTTTTATTTCCACACACACCCATATATATTACGCATAAAAAAATTATATGGTATAAGCGAGAGCGCGCGCGTAAGAGAAAAAATACACCGTAAACACCGTAAACACCGTAAACCGTATATCTCAAACCGTTATAAATCAACGCTTGTAGCGGTTTACGGTTTTTGAAACACACCGTAAACTTTTACGGCGCACCGTAAACCGGAAAGGAGATTAACATGAAAACATTGGTCGCAATCCCGTGCATGGAGATGGTACACGTAGGTTTCGTGCAGTCCCTTGAGTACATGACGAAGCCAGCGGGTACATCGCTCGCCATGAAACCAAACTCACTTGTGTACGACTCACGAAACCTGCTTTCCCTGTACGCAATCGAACAAGGATTCGATAACGTACTGTGGCTTGACAGTGACATGACGTTTCCGAAGGACACGATGATGAAACTCGAAGCGTACATGGCAAGCGAGGACATAAGCATGGTAACCGGACTGTACGTAAGACGGCACGAGCCTGTCGAACCTGTACTCTACGCAAGCATTGAGGAACCGCAGCGTAACATGCAGACAGGTTGCCTTGAGAAGAACATCGCCCCGTACATGGACTATCCGAGAAAAGCATTCTTCCCTGTGGCCGGCTGTGGAATGGGTTGTTGCATTACAAAAACGTCACTGCTGAAAGAAGTATGGGACAAGTTCGGACCTGCGTTCAATCCGTTCCCGTGGGCAGGCGAGGATATCTCCTTCTGCTACAGGGTAAACACACTCGGTCATCAGATCTACTGTGACAGTTCAATTTCATGCGGACACATCGGATCGTTCGTGTATTCAGAAAGACTTCTGCCCGGGGGTGAAGACAAATGAGCAAGAAAAAGAAACCGACGATTCCGACACTCGAACTGATCAGACGCCTGCGTCTCATGTACAGTGCCGGTGGCATGCTGACAAAAGACAGGCTTGAGGCAATCCTTCAGGCAGCTGACAGACTCGAAGAACTTGACGAGCGGGTGGCGATTATGTCGTCGGAAGGATCATTTGAACGCTTGCACCTGTCGATATTCAACGAGGCAAACGATGATGTTCTTTTTGAAGGGGGTGAAGATAAATGAGTTCAAAAGAGTGGTGGAAGGATACCGCAATCCATATGTGGAGAACATACTTCACATTCATAAACGACGGGTTCGATTGGGACAAACTCACGAATCCGGAGAAAAGGATTTATGCCCTGTGCAATCACCTGTACGTGCAGGAATTCACAAGTGTTGACCAGGGGATCCTGAAGATGTACTTCTCAAGCCGTTGGGGCGACGATCAGTACGAGGTCAAGGAATATAGCAAGCAGACAGGTATCCCTGTGCATGTGATCTGGATCGTGGTCCGGCGTGCCCAGCGGAGAATCATGGAAGCATGCGGTTTCCTTGAGCAGAAGGAGAATAACGAATGAAAAAGTTCAGTGTTATTATTCCCACGCATAACGGTGCCGGCAGGATCGGCGATGCAGTGTACTCTGTTGTGTCGCAGCGGTTCGACGATTGGGAACTTATCATTGTGCTGGATTCATGCAGTGACGACACAGAGAAAAGTGTAAAAGACACGCTCGTCAATAACGGATTCATCAAAAAACTTAACAAAATTAAGTTCATAAAGACGAACGTTCATCGTGACGGACTCGCACGGAATGAAGGTCTTGACCATGCGGAAGGCGAGTGGATCCTCTTCCTGGACGACGATGATTACTTCCTGCATGAGTTCTGTTTCGAGAAACTCGCAGAGAAAACAGAAAATACGGACGCTGATATCATTGACTTTTCATTCATATGGAAGGGCAAGGGATACAAGTCACAGTCTCCGAAAGAACAGTTTGTTATGGTATGGAGCCGTGCGTGGCGCCGTGACTTCTTCACAAACAAACGATTCAATGACACCCCGTACGGATCAGACCGTGACTTCTATGAGCAGTACATAAAGAACACAAAGACGGCGGTTACAATCGCATTCTGGGATTTCCCAATGTACTACTACAACCACATGCGTCCCGGCAGCCTGTCTGAAACGCAGTACCACAAGTCAACGATTGACTTTATTATCCTGCACAATGACGAACCGTGGGAAATCGGCAAACCGTTCTTCGATATGATGCAGATGCAACAGTGTGCTGATCTGCATAAGATCAATGTCGTTATTGTGCAGGACGGCAACGGTACCCCTCTTGAATGGGATGCCCTGCTGAAAAAGTACACGTACAATATCCGTGTTGTTGATGACATAGAGGAAACGGGACCTGCGGCAGGATTCAATGCGGGGATCCACCATGCCACAGGTGAGTGGGTAATGTTCTGTAACTTTGACGACATGCTCACTGATGTATGCTCCCTGTCAATGATGCTCGAAACACTCCCCACAAGCGAGTACGACATTATATGGTGCAAGACTGTACGTGAGCAGAAGTGGTACACAGGAGTAACATACCTGAACAAGATCGACTGTGCGAACTTCGCTATAACAGACGGTAAACTCTACAGGCGTCAGGTGCTGACAGACAGCAACGTCCTTTTCAATCCTGCGGTAAAGTATTACTATGGGCGCCTGTTCAATGCCACACTCATCGGCATTATTGATCAGTCCCGTATCGCCATGCTCACCACGGAAATCTACCCGTACTACAAACGCTGGCGTGACGGGAGCTACAGGCACACCATGGACGCATACGAGTACATGATCAATGTTGACGCAATCAAAGCAGACTGCGAACTCGTGCGTGAACTAAACCGCCGTAACCTTCCGAAACAGACAGGGTGTGCGTACGTAAAACTCCTGCTCCGTGACTACTACACCATATACGATCCTTCGGTTCAGAAGAAGAATCCTACTGCCCATGACCTGGAAATGCTCGACATTGTCAATCAGTACACAGGGCACACAGTACTCCCGCAGGAAGAGATCGACGCCATCAGGGACGAAGTCGAAACGGAGGCAATGAACCTTATACAGTCGATCTACAATGAGCATGGCAGGGAATTCTATATCATGAATGACGATCTGCCTTTTACGGAATGGCACAATCAGCTGCTTGAAGTCGCCGGCAGGTTCAGTTTCAAAAAACCCACGGCACCCGTTATCGAATTGTTTGCGGAAGACAGGAAGGTTGCTGAAGAAGTCACCGCAAGCGAGCCGGAGTACAATATTAAGTACTGTAAATACACAGGCCCCAAGGTAGTCGTCTACTGCGGCACGTCAAACGTCTATGTGGACATGTACACATCCCTTAAATCCCTGCTCTCAAACACCCCTGTTGACGATGTGTACCTGATCATTGAGGATGACGCTTTCCCGTATGAGTTGCCGGATAACGTCCACGCAATCAATATTAAAAGTCAACCGTTCCAACCGTTCTTCAGTCTCCTCGATCCCAACGGTCCAAACTACAACAGTGCATGGACATACATGTGCCTTGTGCGTGCCCTGTATCCGGATATCTTCTCTGCCTACGAAAAGATCCTTTCCCTTGACGTTGACGTAATCATCAACACAGATATCTCCGACCTGTGGGATATGGATATCTCCGATTACCTTCTCGCCGGCGTAGAGGAACCGCAGAGACGCACATCACCCGACTCTCCCCCGTACATTAACTTCGGCGTTGTCATGATGAATATCAAACGACTCATCGGCATGGGTATCGAAAGCACAATCATCAGCGACATTAACCGGAACCGTCTCGACTGTCCGGAACAGACTGCGTACAACAAGGCATGCTCGGATGGTATTCTCACAATCCCCCCGTCCTATAACTACACTGTATACTCACACATCACAGGGGACGCAGACGAGCAGAAGATCATCCACTTCGCAGGACAAAAGTTCTGGAAGCATTACTCATCCGTTAAGAAGTACGCCGACACATCCATCCGCTTTTGTAAGTACGCAAAATACCATGGCAAGAGGAACAAAACATGAATAAAGAAAACATGTGGGATCCGTACTGTGGACTGTGTCCATTAAGAATCATAACCCCGCTCCTGTTTCATGACTGTGAGAAATGCAAACGACTGATAGAAAACAGAAAGGAGAAAGAACATGAGTCCTGTACCTGTAATCCACACAAACCAAGGTGAGCATATCGTAGCTATGTTCGCTACACGCAACCTCTACCCGTACCTGCCGGCGGCGTACAACTCCCTGCTATACCATAATCCGGACGTTCACCTTTACCTTTTCATTGAGGACGACACACTCCCGTACGATACCCCCGCACACGTCACAACGGTAAACGTATCCGGACAAACCTTATTCCCGCCGGACGGACCGTGCTTCCGGACACGATACACCTACATGGCACTCATGAAAGCTGCACTCACAAAACTCTTTCCGGATGCTTCCCGTGCAGTCGTAATGGACGTTGATACCATTACCTGCGGGTCAATCTCCGCAATGTGGGAATACGATCTGACATATGCGTACTACGCCGCGGTAACGGAACCGGTCTCAACGTCCAGGCGTGGCGTACCGTACGCAAACTTTGGGTTCGTGCTTCTCAATCTTGCAAAGCTTCGTGAGTCCGGTATCGATGACGAAATCATAGCGGAACTCAACACAAACTATCATGCATACCCTGAACAGGACGCTTTCAGTAAGTTCTGCGGTAACCGTTTTGACCCGCTCGATCCCGCATACAACGTCACTGTCCCCGGCTTTGATGTCACAGGCACCGCAACACACACAATCGTCCGGCATTTCGCAGGTTTCCATTTCGATGCGTGGAAGGACTTCGCAATCGTCCGCTATTGGATGACACACACTTCTCCCCCGCCTCACTATGTCGTATACGCAGGAGACAGACGTGTCTACAATATGATGCTCGCTTCCGCAAAGTCCCTTCTTTCCAATACACCTGTCGATAAAATCTTCTTCCTCATCCAGGACGACACAATCCCTACACTTACTGAGAAACTCCCGCCTGTCTTTCAGTGCATAAACGTCTCCGGACAATCCATCTTCCCGCCGGACTGCCCCAACATCATCAGCTGGTACGGATATATGACGACCTTACGCGCAGGACTCACACGGATCCTGCCGTCAGATGTGTCCACCGTGCTATGGCTTGATCCGGACACAGTCGTTCACACTGATATCTCCGACATATGGAACTACGATATCGAGTACTCCTACTTCGCAGCCGTTGAGGAAGTACGCAACCATAATCACACACTCAACCCCTACTTCAACGCAGGCGTCATGCTCATGAACCTCGATAAGTTCCGTGACGACGGCATGGACGACAAGGTAATCAGCATGATCAACGCAGAACGGCTCGAACACCTTGAGCAGGACGCACTGAACTTCTGTTGTTACGGGAATATCCTGCCCCTGCCGTCCTGCTATTCCGATTCGTATGTCTCCGCTCCATGCGACAAGCCTATGATCTCACACTTCCTTGCACAGGCAAAGAACGGTTTCATTCCCGCCGTAACACCGTATGAAAAGCCGTTCAGTGAGATTCCCAATGCGTGGATAGTTGGACATTGCGACGGAAATGTAGTAGAATCGTGTCAGAAGGCGGGAAAAACCCCTTCGACAGGACGGGAATGAACAAATACTCATCCGCTACTGTCAGACGTGGGTAGAATCGCTTAAAAATGCGTAAAATGGAGTGAGAATTATGGATGAAGCATGGGCAGACGTAAACGGGTTTGAAGGATGCTATCAGATAAGCTCGCTTGGCCGTGTAAAAAGTTGCGATAGAATTATTCCACATAAAACCCATGGCTCGTGGCATATAAAGGAACGAATCCTTAAAGCTCGTCCTGCAAAAACAAATGGTTATCTCGAAGTGGCTTTACATACCGGCAATGGTAATATGGTAATGAGAAAGGTTCACAGGCTTGTTGCTGAAGCTTTTATTCCGAACGTTGATTCACTTCCAGAAGTAAACCATATCGACGGAAATAAGAACAACAACAATGTGTCAAACCTTGAATGGACGTCTCCGCTCGATAACGTAAAGCATGCATGGGAACACGGACTGTGTGCAAACATCGTTAAGGCAAAAGCAAAACCTGTTATCAACAAAACAACGGGTGAACGCTTTGAAAGTATCGCATCTGCTGAACGTGCGTATGGAAATTCGTACGGAACTATATCGCATGCACTCAACGGTAAACATCCACTCGCTTTCGGTTGCGAGTGGGAATACGCTTGATAGGACGGTGATTTAAATGAACGATAACGATAAGACGAGCGAAAAGATCGTGGACATAGTAAAGAAAAAGAAACGTGGTGCGAAGTGGACACAGGATCTCACAGAAACAGGCGGGGAAAATATTCAGCCAGGAGATAACTCCCGTTACCTTCGTTATGCTCTCGCATCATGGGATCTGCCACCTGTTGATATATCCGACGCAAAACAGGTTGAAGAAAGGCTTAAGCAATATTTCCAATACTGCATGGATAACGACAGGAAACCGCAAATTGTTGGCATGGCAAATTGGTTGGGTGTGAGCAGGGATACGCTTAACTCGTGGAAAAGGGGAGAGTATAGGGCGGACACACACTCCGACCTTATAAAAAAAGCTATTGAGGTTCTTGAGGAATTGTGGGTTGACTACATGCAGAATGGCAAGGTAAATCCGGGTGCAGGCATCTTCCTCGGAAAGAACCTGTTCGGATACAAGGACGTGGCGGACGTTGTTGTCACTCCGAACAATCCAATGCAGGATTTGGACGCTGATCAGGCACGGAAACGTCTGCTCGATGGCATACCGGATGATGAATGACGCATTGATCGGAACGGAACGGGTACAGACACGCACTGTACCCGTTATTTTTGTGTCTGAACGGGGGATATATATACTACTTTTACGGTAAAATGATATATATATATGTCTACGACGTGCCAGGTTGCTTCAAGGTCTGCAAATTTTGACCATAAAGCGTTATTGGCGTTTACTTTTCGCATTATGTGTAGTATGATTAATACGAAAAGTAATTATAGACGCATGATTGCGGGAATAAAGTATAAGGAGTTGTAATTATGGGTACATATCAGAGCAGGAAGGTAGCACATAAAGCAAAACGAGACAAGCTTCTCGGTACTGTCTGTTGTAATTGTGGAATGGATGTTGGTGCGAAAATAGAGTATCACCATATTGTTCCTCTTGAGCTTGGCGGTAATGACATTATCAGCAATCTTGCGCCATTGTGTGAGTACTGTCATTCGATTATAACGTACGGACGGAAACGGAAGAGGCCGAACAACGGTGGACGAAAGAGAAAAACATACGATCCGCAACTTGTTGATAGTGTATTCACAAGGTATGTTAACAGGCAGATAACAGAGACCCAGGCGAAGAAAGAACTTGGTACAGGTCAGCACATCAAAGAGATGTTTATATTTCACGAGTGGTGCGAAAAGAATGGTGTTGATCCTCGACAGAACTACGGTCAAAGCGGACGTTGGTACAAATAAAAAAAGACCCGCTCCGGACGTGCCGGAACGGGTCAGAAAGAAAGGGGAAGGGAATGTCATGGATAGATGGGATCCGGAGCGTTGGACAGGTCGCCGGTTCGATCTCCGGACAGGTACCGCCTGATCAGGTCGGTTTCGTAGGCATTTTGCTTGGTCGGATTGGACTTCCAGAAGGTTGACTCGGCGTGAAACAGGATCTGATTGTTGATCCACTGCACGATGTCAGCTGCGTTGAGCGGTACGTTTGTACCGAAATCTTCACGAGTCATGTTAGGCATGGCTGGTACTCCTTTCATAGATGGTTTTGTAGGTGCTTTCCTTTGGACTGAACATAAAGGTAATGTCCTTTGGTGCTTCTACGGAGACGATATCCCATTCTGCCTGATCATCGACGGAGGACGGTCCAAGAATCTCCGTGATAACGTCGTCGGGATCGTCATGGTAGCATAGGTTGTCATCGTACTGACGAAGAGGCATCCAGAACAGGTCGCCATTGCTTCTGCGGACCAGGATGTCAGCGCCGGATACCGAATGGGAGGCGTTTAGGATTACGTAATAGCATTCGCCGTTACGAAGGGTCACGAACATACCGGAACGTAAATCTGATTTCTTCATGAGCATGTCCTCTCTTTCTCCAAAGCTTGGCCTTGGCTACGAGAGCCGAGTTGATCGGCTCCCGTCTGCCATGGTCAGACTTCCTGCACGAGTTGCATCGTGCCTTCACTGATCCTGCCCATTGCGATCTTGGCCCCACGGTATGTCTGGTAGTACTTTAGAATGAACCTGTGACCGTACGGATTGCTGATCCGAAGCCGGAACCGACCGAGCTTCTTGCAGTGTGTGATAGATGCGGTGCATCCGTACGAGTCACGGTAGTATTCAGTGCAGTGTCCTGCCATGTTACTCATCTCCTTCCATGTCATTGTACAGGTCGAGGATGAACTGTGCGTCCACGTAAGGCGGGAACTTCCACCCGTTTGCTTCAGCCTCGGACAGTCGTACGCCTGCGTCCTCAAGGGTCCAGGCTTCATCCGGATTGGTTTCAGCTTGGATCCACTCAAGTGGATCGTCGTACGAGTCGCTGACAAGGGCGTCACAGAAGGCACCGACACGTCCGAGGAAAGCTTCGACGGTTGCGGAGCCGAAGGGGTACTGACACACGATCTGCACGGACGAGTTGCATGCAGGTACGGCGGTACTGATGAACATATTCCATCCGGAACTCCTGATCGTAATGTCCCTGCCGGCACGGGACGTAAGGAACGTTTCGACGTTGGCAGGGGTTGTTCCGAAATGTTCAGCCAGCTGTTCGATGTTATTGATCTTACTCATTGTTAATTCTCCTTTCAGCAGAAGGCAGGGCGCCTGTAGTTGCGGGGGTCATAACCGTCATTGTATTCGTCAACCCAATAGAAGTACTTTTCGAGCAGGTCATCGTCACTGTCCTGCCGCAGTGGTTCGAGATCCGGATGATACTCCGAGAGCATGTTCAGCACTGCGAATAGCGTGGATCGTGACGGCAGGAATTTGGTTTCAAAAGTTCTACTCATTGTGTGCATCCCCTTTCACCATGCGGTTGAGTATAATGCGTTTCAGTGCGATGACGGAGATCATGCATATCTCCTGCATGTCTTTGCTATAGCCTTTATCTTCTGATGCCTTGGCATAGAACTCAAACAGAATCAGCAGCTCTTCGTTTGAGTAGTTCTCGGAGTCGAGTTCCTCGAATCGTTTACTGATCGCAGTCATTTCGTCATTCCCCTTTCAATACTCCGTATTCAATCAGCAGGGACTCAATCTTGCTTTCCAAGATACCATAGTCGGTTCCATAGATTATCGCAGGGTTGTCATTGTCATCCTTCTCGTCATTGGGGATGTCGATCCCTTTGTTTTCAAGGAAGTCCTCGAACACGTCGATGAAGGAAGCGATTGTTTCAAGACGTTCAGTGTTGCTCATGGTTATTCTCCTTTCTTACATAAACAAACTCGTCGCTGATAAGAGAGCAAACAATATACAGGAACGGGTTGCGTTTTTTGCCTGTCATCATGTCAATAACTGATTGAAAACTCATGCAGTAACTTGGGTTTCCGATCTCGTCCGTCATGCCGTCGAACATCATATATTCTTTCATGAGCATCTGCTCTTTACCTGTACCGCACTTTCCGTTGTGAATATCAACGGCTTTATTCATCAGTTCAGTATTCCACATGACTTACTTCTCCTTTTATATTGCACGGCAGGAAGTCGATTTCCACCAACGGATAACTGATTCGATCTCTTCGTCCGGATACTTGTATATGAGCATCTTCTCAAGGTCTGCTCCGTCACGCAGGAATCCATATCCTTTTCCTTCGATCCGTGGGTTTGGAAGCATCTCGCATCCGGCCGTGGCGATCAGGAACCTTGACTGTTGTTTGTTCGCAGTCCGCAGTCCGAGGATCGCACTGAAATTGCACCGCAGGACTGTAGGGATCGTCTGTGCCATAATGTTCTGACTGCATGCGATGATATGGACCCGGGCTGCCCGTCCGATCTGCGCGAGTTTTTGAAGCAGTGGCAGGGTCTCGTCCTTGATGGACACCATGAGATCCGCAAGCTCATCGACGATAACGTATAGATGCGGACCGAGGAATTCCTTCTTGCCTTCCTTCTGCATGCATGCGAACCTGCGGTCTGTTTCTTCCACTGCCCATTGCAGGGCACGGACGATATCCGGATGGGTGTCTGCATACTTGCAGGTATGGGGCAGATCTCTGTACTGCTGAAGCTCAACCTTCTTCGGATCGATCAGCACGAACTGACACTCGAAAGGGGAGCAGGAGAGCAGGAGATTGTGAATGATGCCGTTCAGAGCAACGGACTTGCCGGATCCTGTGCATCCTGCGATCAGCAGGTGAGGACATTCCGCCAGGCGGAGGAACGGCTTGTATGCCGTCCCTGCCGGCGTCCTATATGCGAAAGGTACTGCGTGGATCATATCTTATTCCCCCGTTTCTACTTCCATGTATCCGGTTTCTCTGTCGATCATTACGCCGACGACGTGCAGGTTTGCGATGTCTTCCGGAAGGACTGCCGGCACTGTCCCGTCAAGAACAGAGTAGACGTAATGACCGATGTCAACGTCTTTGATCCGGAACGGGGTACGGAGCGTGATGTCGTCAACAATCATGGAACTTACCCCCTTCGATGTTGAACTTGTACAGGTTGTACACATTGAATCCGGAAACAGTGCAGGACAGTGGTTCACCCACGAGTCCCTGCTCAATGGCGAAACGCTCCGCCTCGGAATGCAACTTGATGTATCCGAAGCTGCCCGCCAGCGGTTCGATGTGCGTGGTGATATCGCAGTAGTCCTCGCCGGACATTGTCGTCAGTCCAACGTACATTGTGCCGTCTTGGTACTCGCAGACGATGATCCGCACACGTTTTGCATACTTCAGTGCGGATGTGTACACGGTCTTTGTCTTCATGGTTCATTCCCCTTTCTTTCGGCAGTGCGGTCACTGCTCTTTGTAGTAACATCTTACTACAATTAAGTACATCTGTCAACAGGTGTTCAGTGGAGTTCCGGAATAATGTTCGCATTCGTGATGTGATAGTCTGACCAATTGCAGTACTCAAAGAGTCTTGACAGTGAGTCATCAACTTTATTGATTGCTTCCGTAATGGATTTAGCCTCAATGATCAGGGTCTTGCAGGCGAAAGCTTCATCCTTTGTATGGTACTGATACGTGATTGCCCAACGTTCGTGCAGCGGATTCATTTGTTATGGTCCTCCTTCTTTTCCTTCAGTTCGAGATAGTCGCCGATCTTTTTCCCACCACGCTCGCCGAGACCGTAGCAGTCGTCATCGAAAGAGAACGCTTCATTGATATTGAACTTGAACAGGCCAACGTAGTAGTCGTTCGCCTTGCATACCTTCTTGAACGTCATGAAAGTGTTCTTCTGTCCGGAATAACTGTTATACATTTGCACGATCTGCTTGAACAGTTCTTTGTGATCCGTTCCGAAAGCAAAATACCGCTTGTAATCTGTGATGACGTTCATGCCGTAGATCTCGCCAGGGCGAAGGGCAGGGATTATGCCCCTGCCCGTAGACTTCTTATTATTCATAGTTCATACCCCTTTCATATCACATTACCGTCGATTGTTACGATGCAGATACCGTTCGAGTTGATCGTGTATTCATTGCCGGCACGGTCAACATAAAACTTGTACGGTTTGCCGTCCGGATCTTTGCCGTCATGTGCCGGCTGCCGGACGAGGTTGCCCACTATCTCGTGACAGTGGGCATGTGCATACTCTCTGATTGTCATGTCGTACTCCCCTTTTCTTCCGCTTTGTACAACCACGGGAATTTCTTTACAAGATCGTCAACGTTTCCGGTCTTGTTTGCCACTTCAAGAACGATGTCGGCGAGTTCGTCCTGCATTTTGAACAGGTTGTCTTGGTCCATGATGTCGTCGCCAGCGAATGCAAGCGTGAGGATTTTACATAGCCTTTCGTAAAACGGTTTTGCGGTAACAATGGAACCGATGTACTCAGCTGCGATTGCCGGAACATAATACTTTGTGCTATCGTCGCATGTAACGATGTAGTCATTGTTCTTGAGTTTTGCAATTTTCATAATCAATACCCCTTTCTTATTTAAACAGTTGGGGAGTTAAACTCCCCACTGTGTTGCCATTGCCTGTGCAATCCCTGCGTACGTCTTGCTCCGTTTCTTTGCCCTGTCGGCGGACGGAGCCATCAGCCAACAGGCGTGCTTCCTGCCTTCCACAACGTTTGTGGGTTTGAGGTTCGGCAGTCCCTTCAGCCATAGGCAGGTTGCCTTTGTTTCTCCGTGCCCGAATTGCCATGGCTGAATGATCTGATTCGGTTTCCTGTACACAGTGGACATGATGCAGACGGGATTTTCAACGGCGATCCTGTCGGCATTGGCACATACGCACTGCATGAAAAATGCCACTGCCTTCTGTTGCCTGTAGTCCTGCTGCTTCTCTTTGAACCAACGGGCACCGGACACGGCGATGTCCGTGCAGGGCGGATGGGCGACGATCAGATCCCACTTGCCGTCGATCCGGACGGATTGCCCTGCCTCTGTTACGAACGAACAGGAACCGTTCAGCAACGGCAGACAGTCGCCGACAATGTGCCACTCCGGATGACCGCCGGAACAGTGCTGAATGTCGGCGGAATACGCCTCGTGTCCCTGCTCACGGAATGCCTTGCATACCGCTTGGGATTCCTCGCATGCTACCAATACCTTCATAGTTTCATTCCCCTTTCTTCAGTGCCTTGGCACTGACTACGAGGAGCGGGATCCACTCCCCGTCTGTCAATGTCACAGGTTCCGGATGATCGGTTTGTGCATCTGTCTCCGCATGGCTCGCCTTGCGTCCGGAATCGTCCGGTATGTGTTCCGGTACAGGACGGTTGCCCTGCTTTCGTCAATGCGTTTCATCGTTTCCATGCGATAGCAGGTGTCGTACTTGTCCTGCATGATCTCGCCGACGATGCCGTCTGAATCCGTGTACCTTTCGATAACGACTGTCATAATCTGTGCCCCCTTACTCTGTAGTAAAATCTTACTACAATTAAGTATATTTGTCAATACAGTTTTTGTTCCGGCAGATATATTTTCCCTTTCAGTACGGACTCGTCGCATTCGATCCATACCCTGCCATGCCGTTTGCCTTCCGGAACGGGGAACGGGATGACCGGAACGGGATCCGCCAGCTGATACAGGTACTTTTGCTTTGTCGTTTCCGTCCAATCATGGGCGGATCCGACGGGTACCATGTGCATTGACCGTAAACCGTCCCACGTCTGTATGCACGTCGCTTTGATCGGTTTGCCTATGGTAACCATGCACATAACGACGGGCGTACCCTTGCCCGTTTGGGCGACCAGGACCCTTTTCCCTACAAGGTTTTGCAGGGTATCACGGTTGCGCGTTTCAAGCGTTTTCAGCTTTGCCATAATGGCATGAATGTATGGGTACTCACGGCAATTGACATATACGACGGGAATCATTCATCATACCCCCTTCCGATATGCACGGGCCAAGCGTACGGTTCCGGTTTCATACTTCCGATTGCATACGGGGCGGAACGGGACGCCGTCCGGATGATCCGGACGGTACCTGTTATGCACGGAACGACAACGGACAGGGAACCATGTACGATTTCATAGCGGAAGCGTACCTTGTGGAACCGGAGAGAAGCTGCAACGTCGGCGTCTGTCCGGCAGTCAGTAAGTATGGAACGGATACGGTTAGACGTTGGTAACATTTCAGTTTTCCCCTTTCAATAATGGAAGTAATAGTGGCATATATCAGCGGTTGCGTTAAAGTCCTCTTCGCAGTAAATAAGAGGACGGGAACGGATCCACGTCAAATAGTCCGGAACGGTTTTATCAAACCGTTTTACAATCCAATTGTACAGGGTGTATGGATCCTCTTGAGCAAGCCCGCATTCATGTAAACCTTCTACACGTACATGCAGACGGCAGGAACCGTCTTTGACGGTTCCCGCTTTGACGGTGCCGTATCCTGCCCAATGTTTGATAGTTCTCATAATTCATTCCCCTTTCACAATAATTACATTGTTCTTTATAGTTGCATTATTGAACCACTTAAGATAGTTCCGTAACGGTTCATTACGTTGGTACTGATCAGGACCCGTCTGTCGTCCGTTTCCGGTTCTGTCGCCTTCATAGACGGTTATGTATCCCGTCCCGCCCGTCTTGTTGACTATGTTCTGTATATTCCATGCTATCGTTTTTACTGACGGTTCACTGTCAATAACGTTTAGCACGTTGGAACAAATAACGTCAACAGGCAGGGCGTAATCCATGCAATTTGTGACGTATTTGCGAGACTGACTGTTTACGTCTCTCGGTTGATTGAACGGGTCAAAAGGCAGTAAAACCGCCCCGTATTCACTGCGTAAATATTCCTTTATGTGTTCTGTGTACTTTCCGCAACCGTAATCAAAAACGACAGGAGCGGTTATTTTTACCCGTCGATATACGGCAGGTAACTTTGTCCGGTTTATGGACGTGTTCGCCGACGTGTAACCTTGCATATTTCTTTTCCCCTTTCGATTTTTTTCAGTGCAAGCACTGACCACGGGAGCCAAGGTCCGGCTCCCGTCCGTCAATGTTCGCCGTCGTCTTCTTCTTTATCGGACATGTATTCCTCAAAAGATTCAAAAATAGACAATCCGAACCGTCTATAATTTTCCCTGTACATTCGGATTTTTTCCGCCTCTGTCATTTCCCAATCATCAAACATTTTCTTTCCTTCCCCTTTCCATAATCCGGCGGAACAACCGCCCGAATTCATTATCTGTCAATCCTATAAATTCTATGTCATTCCGTCCCCTGCAAGTGGCGTCCATTATTGCGAACATTTCAACAATAAAGGAATTATAATGGTTATACGGATCTTCAATTTTCAGTACCTGCCACTGTTTGAAAATATCGGACAGTGTATATACATGTCCGTCCTCTCTGTCTATGAGTTGCATACTTCTTTTCCCCTTTCAATAATGCAGGACGGGCGGAACATTCCGCCCGTCCGCCAGCGGTCAATGGATTTTGAATGCTACCGTTTCACCGTTTTTTGCATTGAAACAACCGGAACAAGAACGACGGCAGGAAAGACAATTTCCTGTACAAGGCGTCCATTTCGGATTGAAATCCGTATCTTTTTCATACACTGTCGTTTCCGGCAGGTTATACGGATTAATCGGTTTCAAGTTAGTCCATCCGGAGAACATAATCTGTAAATTTTCCGGTTTTTTGTTTTCGGACAAATAACGGTTTACTATCTCGTACTGTTTTGTAAACATCAGTGTTTTACAGTGGGAATGCTTTTTACAAAAGTAATGTACCATGTTCATATATTCCGTATTAGGTATATCGCCGGAAATATGGAACCGGAATGTATCCGCTCTTTGCATCGCTTTGTCTATCGCATTCCAATATGCTACAGGATAAAGCTTGAAAATTGCAGTATTACGTGCATATGCCTCTAATACTGTTGGGTAAATCCTGCAAAGTTTCACTGCATAGCAACGTTCCCCGCATGTGCCTTTGCATCTGTTCAAATTACATGTAATAAGCGGAAGAAGAGATACAGAAGGGAATTTCCCTGTTTTCCGGTTTCCTTCGCTTATTGATACCATACTTGTAATGATTTCGATCTTTTCATTTCCGGAAGTGTTCGGGTCGTCAATGATCGCATTGATCGTTTTCATTGTTTCCTGCATTGCCTTTTCAATTTTTTCCATAATTTCCATAGTTCTTTTCCCCTTTCAAATATGTATTATTTTGTGCATTGTATGCACAGTTCGCAATCCCCGTTATATGTTGTTATGCGTCAATCGTTATTTTTTGATACGGTGTTTTATTGTAATACTCTTCCCAATTGGGCAGGGCATTGATTTTTTCCCTATTGGGGGAAGTATTGACGGCGTCAATAATCTTGTATGAAAGCCCTTTCCAATTATGCTCTGTTTCTGTTGCTTTGCCGAGTAACTCGGCAGTAAGTGCCTTTTCTAATTTTTCGATCCTTCTTTTTTCTTTCCGGATCCGGTTCAACTTTTCAATATCTTTGCGAGTAATCATGTTTTCTTTTCCCCTTTCATTTTATGCAGGGATTGCGAACTGTACACACAGTGTACAGTTAATGTACTACACGTTTGTTTTGTGGCTTTTCCATTGACTGCCCTGTATTACGGTTTTCCTTTTGTTCGGCACAACCGGAAAAATTTCATAGCAGGAAAGCCAATTGCCTTTGTAAAGTTGTCAATGTTCGCATGCCCCGTTTATCGACCTGTGACCCGTCGGTTTACTCAGAGCAGGCAGGCGATCCGCTGATGTGTTCCTGGTTCTGCCCCTTTCGACGATATTATAGTATCATAGAATCATGATTTTGTACAGATTTAAAAATCTATAGCCGGATCCTTCAGTTATAGCTTGGATCTATACCCCATGGGGACCTGGTGCAATGGTCCCCCGGGGTCATCTAACCCCTCTTCGCACCGAAAAAAATAAAAAAGTCCATTTTCCCGCCCGCCGAAAAAAATAAAAAAAGCACTTTACATTATTATTGTATAATGATATAATTCGGATGATGAAAAACGAAAGGAGTATACACATGAAGAAGAATGTCGTAACAGAACTGACAGACAAGATGATCCTGAAGGCTGCACAGAAGACACGAAGCGTAACGCAGAGTGTGCTTGGTGGTCGGATCGGAATGAGTCAGAATGCACTGTCACAGAACATGAACAGAAGTCGTATGAGCCTGGACATGTTCAGCCGGATTCTGCACGCAATGGACTACGACGTAGTAGTTGTGGACCGGACGACTGGTGAGCCGGTATGGAAACTGTGTGCGGAATACCCGGGCAATACGGACGAAAACACTTAAGAAAGGTGGCATATTATGCCAGAAGAACTGAAAGCGGAACTCATAGCAGCGGTAACGAATGCAGCTGACCTGCTCAGTGAAGCGGAAGCACTTACGATTGTGAAGGTTTGCCGTTATGCGACGGACAGAGCGTATGCGGAGACTGCCGAGAAGTACATGATGAACGCAATAGGGGGAGAGATTCAGTGAGTTATCATGCAAAGAAGCCTCGGAAGAAACGGCTTCGTGTTGTGGTCGAGCGGTGTTACCGGGTCAGCGTTGTGGACGAGAATGACGACGAACTTGTTGAGGATTTCTGTTTTTTAACCCGTGAGGAAGCGAAGCAGGCCGGCGAAATACTGAAGCGTCAGTTGCTTGAAGGGATGGAGAGATACGAATGATTACTGCAATTCTGATCTTTTTGTTCGGGGTAGCGATGTATGCGTCTGCCGGCGACGGGGAGTGGGGAGCATTCCTGATCGGGGCGATAATTATTGTGTTTATTATTGCCCTGGTGAGTATCGGTCGTGGCAGTGACAGAGCGTACTGGAACTTCCGGGACTATTGGAAGAAAGGCGGTCCGGACAGGTGAACGGAGAGAAAGACAATATATGCAATCTTCCGGAACTTATGAGCATAGAGGTTCATATGAGCAAAGAAACCGGAAGGTATTATCTACATTTTATAGAATGGACGGACACGACCTGTAACAATAACGGCAGCTGGACAGATATGGAAATAAGCGGGAAGATATACAATGCCCTGCGGAAGATCTGTTATCCCATGTGGGACGGAACGCACAGGAAGTTCCGTTATGGCAATGGGGATTGTTTCCGTGTATGTAAAAAACCATGCAGGAACAGCGTATTGCAGAGGATTAATGAAGCATGGAAGCGTTTTGAGGAAAAACGCAAATAATTGAAAAATATCAGACGTAAAATTACGGGAGGAAAACAGATATGGATCTTAAGATATTCGCAGACACGATTGAACAGTCCGCAAAGGATCAGATTGACAGGCTCCTGGAGATTCCGGTATTCAGTGACTGCAAGGTACGGATTATGCCGGATGTGCATGCCGGAGCGGGATGTGTGATCGGGTTTACTGCGAACCTTGGCGAGCGGGTGATTCCGAACATTGTCGGCGTGGACATTGGGTGCGGGATGCTGACTGTGCCCATGGGGAAAGTTAATCTTGATTATGACAAACTCGACAGTGTGATCAGGAAGCATGTGCCGAGCGGGATGAACGTGCATGCGGAGCCTGTTGCTGAATTCAGTCTCAGACAGTTGTTTTGCTATAATGATCTTCAGAATGTTGACAGGCTTGAGCGGAGCATGGGCACGCTTGGTGGCGGGAATCACTTTATTGAGATTGACGAGGACGCTGAAGGCGGGAAATACCTGGTCATACATACCGGCAGCCGGAACCTTGGGAAGCAGGTAGCCGAGTGCTGGCAGAAGCAGGCGGTTGATGCGTGCGAAAACAAACAATGGTACGAGGACGCACGGGAGAAACTGATTTGTCAGATGAAAAAGCTCGGCATGAAGAAAGAGCTTGCGGAGCAGCTCATGGCCCTTAAGAAATTGCACGGGTTGCTTTATCCGGATATTCCGAAGGAACTGTGTTATCTTGAAGGACAGTTGCGGAATTGCTACCTGTACGACATGTATGTCTGCCAAAACTGGGCGCACTGGAACCGGTACCACATCGCCAAGGAAATACTTTTCTGGATGGGCAATAAATGGGCACTTACAGGCTCATTTGAAACCGTACACAACTACATTGACATGGAAAGCAATATTGTCCGGAAGGGCGCCATCTCAGCGAAAAAAGGCGAGCGTGTACTGATTCCGATGAACATGCGTGACGGATGCATCATCGGGATTGGGAAGGGCAATGAAGACTGGAACTGCTCTGCCCCACACGGAGCCGGCAGGATTATGTCAAGGTCGCAGGCAAAAGCGGAACTGAAGGTAGAGGACTATGCCGAGAGCATGAATGGGATCTACACGACATGTGTCTGCGAGGATACGATTGATGAGAGTCCTATGGCGTATAAGCCGGCGGAAGAGATTCTTCGGCTGATTGAACCGACAGTGGAAGTGGAGAAGATCATCCGGCCCGTGTACAACTTTAAGGCAAAGGAGTGAGCGGAATGCGACTGATAGACGCTGATGAACTGCTGAAAGAGGCAGATACGTGCATAGAAACCACTGATGATTTTATAGAATTGATTAATAAATTTCCCACGATCCCGTACGACATGAAATGGAATCCGGATTGCGAGGATTGCTTTCCGGAAGGGATCGACGACTGCATTGCGTGCCGTAAGCGGCTGGAAGGACAGTGATAAGGGATGACAAGAGAGCAGGCAATAGAAGATCTGAAAAAAGTGTTTAAGAAGAACACTGAACATTTTGAGTCCATAAATATGGCAATTAATGCGTTAAGCCGGCAGGAACAGAAGTGGATCCCTGTAACCGAAAGCCTACCGAAGAGCATTGCCAACAAAGTCCTTGTGTTCCTTGACCATGACGACTTTATCGGGTACATCGGATTCGGTCATTATGAGAAGTATCATGGCACAGAAATATGGTATGACCTTGAACATAATGAGCCGTTTTCGGACAGGGGATACACAGTGACACACTGGATGCCGTTACCGGACGAGCCGGAATTTTCCAACGAAATGGACGGTGGACATTGATGAGCAGGGTTACAAAAACCTATTGCAACTGTTGTGGTAGTGAACTGACAGAAGGGGATATGTTGAACACTTGTTTATATTTTACCATCATTACCGCAAAAGGTAAAGGAAGAGCGAGTTATTGTTTTGACTGCGGTGTAAGAATAATCAGAAAGGCAAACGAAGAACTTGAGAAAATACGAAAAGAAAAAGGCATAAAGTTAGACAGCTTTATTTGGTGAATAAATGACGAAATAATGTGGATGTGAAGGGTGAATCGGATGGAGGATGCAAAGTTAAGAGAAAGCATCATAGAAGAACTTTCAAAGCAACCAACAATGGTGCTGGCAACTGCTATGGTGTACGCACGACATATGGTCGTGCATGGTGTTTCAGTTGTCGAACAATGGGAAACCGCAATTCAGCATAGTTATGCGTTAAGCCAAGCAGAAAAATACGGATACGCAAAAGCAACCGAAAACCTTAAAAAACAATGTGAATTTTGTGAATATAAAAACATTATCCTACGGCAAAGAGAAAAGGATGGCAAACAAAATGGGGAAATATGATGCACTAAAACCGGGTGATCCTGTTTTCGTTCCAAACGAGGTAAGACCATACAGGGTCAAGTGTAGGGATGAACGATTTATTATCTGCACGAAACCATTTAATCCGCAAAGAACCGTGATGTATTTCATTATTGATCTAAAAGAACACAGGAGAGGCCCAGACAATAGCGTTTTCTGTCAAGGATATGAAACACAGGAACAATGCGAGGAGCGGTTGAAAGACCTGCAAAACGGAAGACTTGAAGTATCGCACAGATATGATGTTCCGTTTTGAATAAAAAACCCATTATTAACCGAAACCTATAAAAGGACACAGAACAATCTGATGATTTAAAGGACATGAAAGGGTGAGAAAATGGCAGATATTGAGAAGGTTATCAAAGGATTGGAATGTTGTACAAACATGGATAGGTGCTTTGGTAAATGCCCGTATGATGATGAATATGATGACGTTGTTGACTGCACAAGCGAACTTGCGAAGGATGCCATTGAAGTCATAAAAGAGCAACAGGCAGAGATTAAGCGGCTAACAGAACTGCTTGCAAAACACGGGATTTTTTAAGGAAGGTGAACAGGAATGACACAAGCACAACTTTTTGTGGCTATTCTGATGCTTGTCTGTTTCTTTTTCGGATTAGCGTTAGGTTATAAGATTGGGAAAGGACAGTGAAGTGAATGACAGATAGAAATACGATTTCACAAGTAGTTGAATCATTGTTTGAAGATTGGATTGATAAAAATATAAACTTGCATCCTTTAGCAGTTGAAAATATGAGGATATTGGAAGCTGATGCCATCAAACTGCTGAAAGAGCGGGAACCTGTTGATAGGAACACTGGCGAATGGAAGAATGGACATTGTTCATGTTGCGGAGAAGATGTATCAAGCATGTTAGATACATGGACAAATGTGCAGAATTTTCTCTTTTGTCCTAACTGTGGTGCGAAGATGGAAGGACGGTAAAGTGAATGGACAGGGAGATTATTTCAAAACTTGAAAAAGAAGTACAACGGACATATTCAATAAAAACTACTGTTTTTCAAAATGGGGAAAAGGTCAGCGAAGAAATAAATACGCATCGTGAACCATGCGTAAGGATTCCAATCGAGATGGCAGACAAAATCCTTGCCCTGCTGAAAGAGCAACAGACAATAATTGATGAACTGCTGAAAGTCGGATATCCGCACAATTTCCAAAGGGAAGAGCCGTGGATTGTCAATTATATGCTGAAAATCACAGAGGTTATCAAAAAAGCCGTTCACCTTCGGAACGGAGAAAAGGAAAGTGAACATGAATGACTCCTTGCGACAAATGCAAATATAGAAAAGAATGTCGCTCATTATCTGATTTTGAATTGACCTGTGAAGAGGTCGAAATGATAGCGACAGACTATTATGCAAAGGAAAAACAAGCAATAAAGGACGGTAGGTGGAATGATAGTGATAACAACAATGGATGTGATTCCAGAGTATTGCTATGAATGCCCATGCAACAATGGCGAATATGGCAGATGTGAAGCAGATAAAGAGAAAATGTCAACGTTTGAATACAGACCGTATTGGTGTCCGTTGAAGGAGGTAAGCAGTGATGCCTGACAGGGAGAAGGTTATCAAAGGCATGGAACAATTCAGAGCAGACTTTAAGCCATTCTTCGGAAACCATGCAGATTGGGAGAGGTTTGACGCTGGACTTTCTATGCTGAAAGAGCAGGAAAGCATAATAAAAACACTCAAATCAGACTTAAAGGAAACGTTAGACGTTGTAGAAAACCGTGGGAACGTTGTCCGGTGCAAGGATTGCAAAAAGCACAACACATGGGAGTGCTGGCAGTATTTCTTTGGTCGAATGAATTTACCGGATGATTACTATTGTGCTGATGCAGAACCAAAGGATGGTGACCAGGAATGAGTTACTCCCTGGATAAAAAAATAGAAATCGTTTCCTCTGAAATCGAAACATTGAGAAACAGGTTGAAGTGTAAAGAGGAACAGCTTGCCAAGCTGAAATATGAACGTGACGAATTTGAAAGCAGAACATCTTGCCATATTGAAAGGGTAACGGGTGATCAGAAATGAGGATTTTAAAGCATGGGAACATAGTTAGATTCACTTGCCCTGCCTGTGGTTGTGTGTTTACTGAGTTGGCTGATAAATGCTACTCATCAACGGGATCAGACGGCGCTCATTATTGTGAAACATGCCCGGATTGTTTGCATATCTGCTGGACGTCAGACAATGAGCAAAAAAGGAGAAAGAATCGTGAGTGAGAACTGGACGGATTGCACGACCATGTTCAGCAACGGGACAGAATATGAGTTGTTTCTGGAACGCTGCGAGCATTGCACCAGATACAGGAATATGCGGTGCCGGATCATATATGCCTGCGAGATGGCCCGCTGGGACGAAAAGTATTTCCCGTATAAGGATCTGATGGACCATACACAGTACGGTGGTAAGCGTTGCAAGCATTTTACCACTGAGAAACCACGGAGAAAGCGGATCGGGAAAGTCGTTGACGGGCAAATCACAATTGACGATCTGAAACTTTAAAGACAGACGCATTATTGCGGGAATGAGCCTTAAGGCTTGTTCCCGCTTTTTTAGGAGGAAAGCATGAAGAAACTGACAGTAAGTGTACTCGGATCAGAATGGACGATCATGGTTGCCAAGGAAAGCGAGGAACCACGCCTGTCTTACATTGGTGGATTTACAGATCAGAGTTGCAGGGAAATCGTAATAGCTGACAGGCATGAGGAAGCAACAATAAGAAATTTTATGAACGAGATTATGCATACACTCCGGCATGAGCTTGTGCATGCGTTTATGTTTGAGAGCGGACTTGGAGAGGACTGGAAACATGAGACAGGTCACGACGAAACCGTTGTTGACTGGATTGCCTGCCAGATGCCGAAGATTATGAATGCGTATAATAAAGTTGCGACTAAGCTTGCTAATATGGTTTACGAGGAGTGGAACAAAGAATGACAGAACTCGAACTGGTCAAGCGAAGTCTTGAGAAATATCCGGACGATCCCCGGGTATATCGGGACGCCCTGGCAATCTTCTACGACGAGATCCAGCACGGGAGCGTAGAGCTGCACGCAGAAAATAAGGAGATGCGAAAGCTGATCGGACAGGCGATGCGTCGTGGATCCGGAGACTTAGATACGCTGAACGACATCTACTGGAAGAGTATGCTCGTGGACGCACCGGTAGACTTTGATGCATTCAACCTGTACCTTGAACGTTATATTCCTGCTGAAAAGAAAATTTATCAGCCACGAAGAAAGGCTCTGATGCCTTTCGTAGAAGCGTTGCAGGAAGCACACGAAGGGAAACTTGATTTTATCAGCGGAAGTGTTCCGAAGCGGGTAGGAAAAACCACGATCGGAACACGGTTTGTGCTGTTCCGTGAAGGAAATAGCCCAATGAGCAGTTCTCTGTGCTGCGGAAGCGGGGATATGCTTGTAAAGAGTTTCTATAGCGGAATGCTTGAAGTTTTGCAGGATAATGAAAAATATGCATTTAACGAGATATTCCCGGACTCTGCACTTGTAAGGACGAATGCCGACGAAAAACTGCTTGACTTGCAGAAACGCAGCCGGTTTGCGTCCATTACATGTCGAAGCATTGATGGCAGTCTGACCGGTAATACTGAAGCAAATGACGGTGGCGTACTATACATGGACGACCTTGTTGCAAACGAGGAAGAGGCCGTAAACCGCCAACGTCTTGAGTTCCTGTGGAACAAGGTTACAGGCGACCTGTTCGGACGTTGGGTTGGCGGTCCTATTGTGATCTTTGGTACGAGATATAGTTTGTACGAC
>Ga0247611_10002798_pt1 | contig 27067 bp, 26 predicted proteins | sample 177DNAGHGhighgp2_FD_192422 | JGI IMG/M metagenome (GOLD analysis project Ga0247611, IMG submission 192422) | Sheep rumen microbial communities from Palmerston North, Manawatu-Wanganui, New Zealand - 1770 DNA GHGhigh gp2 | ecosystem: Host-associated > Mammals > Digestive system > Stomach > Rumen... | reverse complement strand
TGCAGACTTTGAGGGTCCCCGTCAGACAGAGTTCAACAAGTTGAACCTGAACTATATCCTGCTGTCAAAGCGCAACCTGCGCACACTGGTCAGCGAAGGACTGGTCAACGGATGGGATGATCCCCGAATGCCGACAATCTGCGGTTTCCGTCGTCGCGGCTACTCTCCTGAAGGCATCAAGAACTTCATGGAGAAGATTGGCTACACAAAGATTGACGCGCTCAACGATATGGCGCTCTTCGAGAGTGCGCTGCGCGATGATTTGAATACTCGTGCCCTGCGTGTCAGCGCCGTGCTCGACCCCGTAAAAGTAGTCATCACCAACTATCCAGAAGGTCAGCAGGAAATGCTCACCGCTATCAACAACCCTGAAAACGAGGCTGATGGCACACATGATGTAGAGTTCAGCCGCGAAATCTGGATTGAACGCGACGACTTCATGGAGGTGGCAGAGAAGAAGTTCATGCGCCTGGCTCCCGGCAAGGAAGTGCGTCTGAAGAACGCTTATATCATCAAGTGTGACGAGGAACATCCCTGCGACAAGGATGCTGACGGAAAGGTGACCACCATCTACTGTACCTACGATCCCGAGACACGCAGTGGGCTGCCTGGCGCTAACCGCAAGATTAAGGGTAAGACACTGCACTGGGTAAGTTGTCACAACGCCGTAAAAGCAGAGGTGCGTCTCTACGAGCGTCTGTGGAAAATGGAGAACCCACGCGACGAACTGAAACGCCTGGAAGAAGAGGAAGGTATCAAAGGAGCCGACGCATTGCGCCAGATGATGAACCCCGACAACCTACATATCCTTACCGACTGCTATATTGAGCCTTTCGCAGCAAAACTGCCTGCACTGAGCTATCTGCAGTTCCAGCGTATAGGCTACTTCAACGTTGATCCAGACTCTACACCTGAAAAGCCTGTATTCAACAAGACCGTAGGCTTGAAGGATACTTGGAAGAAATAATGACGAATACAGGAGATAACTATTTCGACAGTGAGGAGTTTCATAAACTCCTCGATATTTACGAGACATCCATAAACGCAGGAGAACCTGTGTTTATGGATGCTGATGAATTGGTAGATATCGCAGACTATTACCAATACACAGGCGAGAAAGATAAGGCCGAAGCGGCCATCAGCCTAGCCCTAAGTCTTGCACCTGGTTCAACAACTCCCCTTACCTACCGCATTCACGAGGCACTATTCCAACAAAACAACCCCAAGAAGGCATGGGAACTGCTGGAACAGATGATTGACAAAGACCAATTAGACTATGTCTGCGACCGCGCAGAAATCTTAATCTGCGAAGGAAATGTAGAAGAGGCTGATAAATACCTGCATGAGAACTATCTCACCCTGTCAGCTGAAGACCAGCAAGATTTCATGATTGAAGCAGCCACTATCTTCATTGAATGGGGACAGCCGGAAAAAGCGATGCAATGGGCAACAAGAGCGATTTCGGATGATTCTAGTCTAAAAGACTCCATAGAATACAAAGAGCTCATGGCACGCACCCTTTTAGGACTGGGGAAATACAAGGACAGCCAACGCATTCTCAATGAACTCATCAACAAAGACCCTTTCTCCAAGAAATATTGGAACGCACTGGCATCAGCACAATTCATGAACGAAGACTATAGCGAAGCTGTTCAGAGTAGCGAATATGCCATTGCCCTAGATCCGGAAGATCCCGAAGGACTTATTGCTAAAGCCAACGGGCTGCTGCGCCTAGGCAACTACGAAGAAGCATTGAAATACTTTCAACATTATTTGGATTTGGTGCCCGACGATGAGTTTGCCATGCTCCACACAGGAACATGCCTCATGACTATGATGAGGTTAGAAGAAGCCATAGATATCCTAAAGAAAGCCCAAGCACTCACTACCAAAGAGTCGCCATATTTCTGGGACATTTACCAAGAACTGGCTTTTGCTTATGCGGAAAACAAAGAACCCGACAAAGCGTTGGAGGTTTTAGATCAAGCAGAGGCTATGGAGTACGACCTTGTACAGATTCTACTCGTCAAAGGACATATTTTTCTGACTGCAGAAAAACTGGATGAGGCAAAAGAAGCTTTCGGCAAAGCAATAAGAATGAGTGACTCACGTAAACAGACGATGTTGCGCGTTATCGTGTCATTCCTTGAAAATCGCTATGTGAAAGGCGCATATGCATTCCTACAGAAATTCCTGACCTACTACGAAGAGGAAGAAAAGGGCAGAAATACTGAGGGCTATGCCTACATGGCTTTGTGTTGCTACGAACTAAAGAAACACGAAGAATTCCTCAACTATCTGCAGAAAGCCTGTGAAGTGAATCCGCAGGAATGCAGAATTGCTGTTGGCAACATGTTCCCAGAAGATGTCAAGCCCGAGAACTATTATCAATATATCAAGGATAAACTGGATAGGGAACATTGAGCATTATCATTGATTACAGAGCATTAAGAATTTAGAATAAAAGATATGAATTGGATAAGCACCCTACTCGGAAACCTGAACTATGGCACTATTTTGCTGCTCATGTTGTTGGAAAGTACCGTTATACCGGTTCCATCAGAACTCGTCGTTGCACCTGCCGCCTATCATTCGGCCAGTGGTGAACTGAATATCTTCCTCGTTGTACTCTCTGCAACTATCGGAGCCGACCTGGGAGCTTCCATCAATTATTTCGTGGCACTATATGTAGGACGTCCCGTCATCTATAAGTTTGCCAACAGCAAATGGGGCAAGCTCTGTCTGCTGAATCAGGAGAAGGTAGAGAAGAGTGAACGCTATTTTGACAACCACGGTGTTGCTGCAACACTGACAGGCCGACTGGTGCCAGGCATTCGCCATCTTATCAGTATTCCCGCAGGGTTGGCACGCATGACTTATTGGAAATTCCTGCTCTATACCACAATTGGTGCCGGTGTGTGGCACGCCATCCTCGCAGGACTGGGTTGGTATCTGCACGCCATTGTACCAGAAAACGAACTTGAAGATACCATCAAACAGTATAATCACTATATCATTGCTGCCATTTTAGGCCTCGTTGCCCTTGCTATTATTTATATAGTGGTAAAAAATATTATCAAGGCAAAAAAGCAGTAAATAAACCCTCATCTTTTTGATTTGTATCAAAAATAAGGGCTGTTATCGCACACAACAAGCAAAAAAGCATTGCCCTTTTAAAAAATCGTCGTACCTTTGCATCGTCAAAAGGAACAAAATCCTGATGACGTTAGGATAACAACACATTAATTAGTAAGGTAGGGACCGAAAGAAATTAAACATTAACATTAAAAATTTAAAAGGATAACAAAAAAACTCAAGGTCCCGAGTAAAGAAAAAGAAAGGAAAAAAGAGTATGAAAAAGTTTGTTTTGATGGTAGTAGCCATGTTCACAATGACAATGGCATTTGCTGAGAACGAGAACAAAAGCACACTGAATAGTACAGAGGCCTACGATATGACAGTCAATATGCGTAAGCTGGCTGTTACCTTGGATTTGACTACAGACCAGATGGAAGCCGTGCAGGATATTCACACTGCATTCTGCAACGAAATGCTGCTGGCTGCTAATGCACACAGCACCGAGCGCAAGGCTTTGGTTGATCAGGCAGTTAAGAAGGATGTACGCTACATGGGCTTTATCCTGGATGAGAAACAGTACAAGAAGTATCTGACACTGTTGAACACCACACTGACTAATCGTGGTCTGAAATAAGAAGAATTAAATCGAAAATCACTTTAGGAAGGGGATGCCAAGCAATTTGGCATCCTTTTTTCATGTTTTTTGGACGCTTTTCCACAAATTATTTGTACCTTTGCGCAGAAAATAAAAAATAGACTAAAATGGACAACAAGCAAAACAATTACATCTCCGTTAATTATCAACTCTACTCTATTGACAAAGACGGTTCAAAGAATCTGGTAGAACAGACCGAGCAGGGACGTCCTTTCACGTTCATCAGTGGCTTCGGTTTCTCGCTTGACAGTTTTGAACAGCGCATTGTCAACATGCAGCAAGGCGAAAAGTTCGACTTCACGCTGGCTCCTGCCGAGGCTTTTGGCGAATATTTTGCGGAAGGTGTTCATAAACTTCCTCGTGAGGAATTTGTTATCGATGGAAAGTTTGACAGTACCAATATCTTCCCCGGTGCAGTTATTACAATGAAGAACGAAGAAGGCAAGCACTTCATGGTGCGCGTCACAAAAGTAGAGGAAGATGGAGTGACACTGGATGCTAACCATCCCCTTGCAGGAGAAACCCTACAGTTCGTTGGTACAATTCTTGAGAATCGCGAGGCTACCGCTGAAGAAATACAGAAACTGCTTGCTCAGATGAGCCATGAATGTGGTGGTTGTGGCGGATGCGGCGGTGACTGTGGCGGTGACTGCGGTGATGACCACGAATGCGGTGGCGGTGGTTGCGGGCATTGTCACCATTAAAAGACAAGACGTCACGATAACAAAATAACGTAATACGAGATAATGCCAAGAAAACTATGGGCAATACGTTTGGGAAACTATTTACACTGACCACCTTCGGCGAGAGCCATGGTGCTGCTGTAGGAGGAGTGATTGATGGCATGCCAGCAGGCATAGACATTGATTTGGATTTTATTCAAAGTGAGTTAAACAGACGTCGCCCAGGACAAAGTAAGCTGACAACATCACGAAAAGAGGCTGATAAAGTTGAGCTACTCAGCGGTGTGTTTGAAGGTAAGAGTACGGGATGCCCTATAGGCTTCATTGTACGCAATGAGAACCAGCACTCACAGGACTACGAGAACCTGCGCACACTGTTCCGTCCTTCTCATGCCGATTTCACCTATTATAATAAATTTGGCGTGCGTGACCATCGTGGCGGAGGCCGTTCTTCAGCCCGTATCACTATCAGTCGTGTCGTTGGTGGTGCACTAGCCAAATTAGCCCTTCGTCAAACGGGCATCAGTATTCAAGCTTACACCTCACAGGTTGGAAACATTGCTTTAGAGCGCGATTATCACCAATACGACCTGTCTTTGACAGAAACCAATGCCGTACGTTGTCCTGACGCAGAGAAAGCCGAGGAGATGGCTGCATTGATAGAACAAGTAAAAGCTGAGGGCGACACCATCGGTGGCGTGATAACCTGCGTAATCAAAGGCTGTCCTGTTGGTCTTGGCGAGCCCGAATTCAATAAGCTTCACGCACAGTTGGGTAGTGCCATGCTGGGCATCAATGCCGTGAAAGGCTTTGAATATGGTGAAGGCTTTGCCGGCATCGCTCAGCGCGGTTCCGAGCAAAACGACCGTTTCACAGTGGGGCATGGTTCCTCCGTAACCACTCTTACCAATCATAGCGGAGGCATTCAGGGAGGCATCAGCAACGGACAGGATATCTATTTCCGGGTTGCATTTAAGCCCGTGGCTACCCTACTCCGCTCTCAAGAAACTGTTGACTTGGAAGGAAATCCCACCACTTTCACAGCTCACGGACGTCACGATCCATGTGTTCTTCCAAGAGCCGTCCCCGTAGTAGAGGCTATGGCAGCAATGGTTATTTTAGACAATTATTTATGCTTATCGGCATATAAAAAATAGGAAATATTCTCTCAAAAAGCAAAATAAACAGAAAAATCCATTGTCAAATGGATTTTTTTGTTTATCTTTGCAATCGCTATAAGGGTTTGTGAAAATCCGAATATGCTTTAGTTAAGTCTAGTTTAGTTTTTGTGTTGGTTAAGGGCTGCCGATTGGCAGCCCTTATTTGTTATTAATACATCACTTTTCTCGAAGAAGTCTTACCACTTGCTGTTGTAGCCCGCATGATGTAGATTCCTTTATCTGGCCTACTGACACGTTCACCTGAGAGTGTGAAGAACTCCACACTGACGGGCGTTCCGTCGAGCACGCTACTAATACCAGAGGTGCCTCCCGTATGGTATTCCAACACAACGATGACAGACTGTTGCTCGCCTGTATTAGTAAAAGTAACCTCATCCTGTACGCTATTCAACACGAACTCAGCCTTGTTTGGAGCTGACGTCGTAGCAGTCAGATCAAGAATCTGGGCATCTGCCTCTGTGTAGTTTTTCCCAGCTACCTCTTTCCAATAACTAGTGCGACTACTGCTATTAGTACCAACCACACTCCAAAGCGTTAATTTCGTCACCTTGAAGCCTTCAGGCACATGGATAACATTTTGTGCGCCATTAGAGAGTTTGATACCTGTACGACTGATTCCATCAAACTCATAGGTCATTTTATCCCCCTTGCTGTAAGTCTTATCTATAGCAGAGGTATAGTTCATACTGAATCCAATATTATTAGATGGAGAAGCCTCAGCGCCTTCCAATTTGGTACAAGCAGCATCACTAGGTTGCCGAGACATATTACCCCAAGCCAAACAAACCTTCTTTGTCTCACCTACAGGCTCAGGGTCTGGAGTTGGGTCGTCAGGTTTCTCAGAACCACCAACTACCTTCAAGACACCGCTTGTATAAAGTTCAGATGTGTCCCAAGTCTGTCCTTCTCCAGGAGTAGCAGGAAGAATCTGAGCAAAGGTACCAGTAGCCGTTCCTGTGAATACCTTTATCTCGTCACCAGCATAGTAGGTCTTGTCCTGCATTGCCTCGTTCAACTTCAAAATGGCGGCACTACCTAGTTTCAGTCCACCACTGAATGTCAGGCCTTTATCAGAAGCCAGTGTGTCGCCCACCATCAGCGTACCATTGACTGTTACAGCAGCAGCCAGAGTGCCTTTACCAGCTAATGTGGCACCAGCCGAAACTGTAATGGCTCCCGTGCCAGTATGCTGTCCGTTAACGATGAGTGTACCTGCCTGCACTTGCGTCGTACCACTATAGATATTCTTGCCAGTAAGGCGCCATTCACCAGTACCTTGCTTCACAATGCTGGTCTTACCAATTTTTCCACCTTGAGCACGATCATCAATGATTCCCTTAAACGTCTCGTTCGTATTAGCCGTACCTACAATCCATGTTCCGCTGCCAGCATTCTTCACATCAAAACCAGATAGATAAGTGCCTGCATCACCTGACAGACCTCCAAGGTACAAAGTCGCTTGATTCTTTTTCGAGACAATCTGTGCCGTACCTTTCAAAGTAATAGTACCGTTTTTGATACCAGTACCATTATACGGTGCAAACTGACTATTTCCGGCAGAAGCCGTTCCTTTTACTATGACACGACCTGTGAAGTCATCCCAATTGCCTTCAAGATATTCACGTACCCAGAATACTTCCCATTCCAGCGTACCACTTCCGCTCACTTTATTAGCCATCTCACAATTGCGATAGAATGAGATTTTCGATGTAGTACCTGCCTTTGCCTCAATGGGGAAGGTGTACTTGGGGTTCTTGTCGTTTTCACTATGCGTAATAAACTGTCCACCAGCCATAACGAGTTTGCCGGCTGTTCCAAGACCTGCCTTTGATGTATTCTCCCCTTCAAGTACCAGAGTACCACCATTCAAAACCACGTCACCATCGAATTTGAAGAATTTCGTATTATTCGTTGCAACAGAAATCTGGCCTTCACCATCGATAATCAGGTTACCTTGTCCTTCGAGACTTCCACTCATTGTCACAACGGCCCCACTCTTTGCAATGTTCAACTCAGTATCACTATAAAGCTTTGCAGAACGATTGGTAGAGGTAGAAGCACCTGTATACTTATAGACGCCACCATCCATCACCCAGTTCTGAGCGAACTCCTGACTCATACCAAGTCCGCTGGCAACACCACCGTTCTTCAGTGAAGAGAACTCATAAACGCCGTCGTGCAGTACGGTAGCGCCCTCATATTGCTGATCTGAAGCGATGGCCAGCGTTCCCTTACCAGCCTTGTTCAAAGAAGCTGTACCACTAATATAGCCTGCACCGTTCAACGTCACGTTAGCATCACTCTTCACAACAACAGCCGTCTTCGGTGTAGCCTCACTAAGCGTGACAGTCTCATCGTTTACGGGATTAATCAGCCACTCACCATCACCTGTACCAGTAAAGGTCTCCACATCAATGATATCCACCTGTTCTGGACGCGTCTTCACGGTAAGTTCTGCTGTATAAGCCGACCTCTCCTCACCTTTATAGGCACAAACACGTACGATATAAGGCTTTCCTGCTTCCAACCCAGCATTCTGAATGATAAACTGTGCATCAGTCGTACGACCCATTTCTACGAAAGCACCGTCTTTCTGCAACTCTACTATAAAGCCATCTTCGTTATCGCTGTAATCGGCCCACGAAAGTGTCAGACTATTCGTCGTTGCAGAAGAGAGCTCCAGCAACAAGGGAGCGCGCAGGAAGAACTGACGATTATCCTTACCGATGCTATTGATATAGTTCTCAATATTGGCATAACCATTGTCGGCTATCGTCATCGCATCGTTTTTGGTCTTATCCGTGCCGTTAGCATCTTCCCATGCATCAGGCATACCGTCGCCATCAGTATCAACAGGCTTTGTGCCTTTAAACCAACTCCATGTGGTAGGCACACCGATTGGCAGTTCATTCTCATTAGTAATGAGCTTTCCTTTTGTACCAAACGACAGCACCTCGTCCACCATATAACAGTCGGCCAGATCACGATAAGGCAAAGAGGCACCCACCTCAGGCAGCAGTTTTTCTATCAGTTCATTGCCAGCCCATTTCTCCAGTTCCGGATAAGCGTATGGTGTGCTCACCTTGTCGCCGCCACCAGTACCAGTAAACAGCGTGGGATTCAACACACCATCACGATTTTTATCCTGCCAGTTATCGTTGCCATAGAAATGAAAATCGCTATTACCCCCCGTCAAGGCATCACCTCCCACAGCAGGTCCATTAATAAAGAGGTTGTTCTCTATGTTCACATAACTGCTTCCCTGAGAGTCACCGCCCATATTATAAGCATAGTTTTTCCAGTTATAGACCAAGTTATTGACATATTGGTTCGTACCCTTCACCTTGAAGTTACGAGTGGAGTTGTCTACGAGTAAAACACGATAAAGCGTGATATTGTCAGCCTGCATCAAACCGCCCGCAGAATGAGTCATCAACCCCTGACCTACAATAGAATTCATCAGGGTGATATTCTGCGGAGCCATTCCCTTGTTATCCCAGTTAATGGAAAAATTCTCATCTTGTCCCCACGAGAACGAGCAGTGGTCGAAAATCATGTTCTGTCCATTGGCAATACCGCCGGCATCCTTGTCCTTTGTGCCCACAGCACCCATACGAAATCGCATGTAACGTACTATGATATTGTCGGCTGCCGAGAAACTTGTACCGTCACCATAAACGGTTATACCCTCGCCTGGAGCCGTCTGACCAGCAACATAAAGGTTTTTTGAAAACACCAGGCGCGAATTGATACGAATGACGCCAGCCACATCAAACACGATGATGCGGTTTGGCTGACTGATGGCATCACGTAACGAACCCGTACCTGAGTCATTCAGATTTGTTACATGATACACGCTTCCCGTTCTTCCGCCCGTAGCGAAACGCCCCCATCCCTGGGCACCAGGAAAAGCTAATTGTTGTGCACTTACAGCCATACTTAATACAAACAGCGCAAGCGCCATGAAATACTTCTTAGGTTTCATTTTTTTATTGATATTTTTAGTTTTAGTCGAATTTCAGCAGCAAAATTACGATATTCCCTCAATATACCTCTTTTATATTAGAGAAAACACCTATAATCTTTGGCAAAAAAATAGGAGCTACTGAATAGCTCCTACAATATCATTCACATCAGCAACGCCGTGTTTATCAAGCCAATCGCTAATTCCATCGCGTACTTTTATCGTCACAGCAGGATCAAGGAAATTAGCTGTACCAATCTCAATAGCACGAGCACCGCACATCAGGAATTCAATAGCATCCTCAGCTGTACTGATACCACCAAGACCGATAACAGGTATTTTCACAGACTTAGCCACTTGATAGACCATTCGCAGAGCCACAGGCTTAACACAAGGGCCACTCAGTCCACCAGTACCGATAGAAAGCGTCTTGCAACGCTTTTCAATGTTAACAGCCATTCCCATCAGCGTATTAATAAGACTCACGCTGTCGGCTCCCTCTGCCTCAACTGCACGGGCAATCTCTGTAATATCTGTCACGTTGGGCGAGAGTTTTACAATCAGTGTCTTATGGTAAGCCTGACGAACGGCCTTCACAACGCTTGCGGCACCAGCACAGGTCACACCAAAGGCCATACCTCCATCCTTCACATTTGGACACGAGATATTCAATTCGATAGCAGGAATATGCTCCAATGTATTCACACGAGCAGCACACTCAGCATAATCCTCAGGAGAAGAACCGCTGACATTAACGATATAATTGCCCTCAGTAGGCAAAAGTTGAGGGTAGATATGCTCACAGAAGTAATCCACACCTTTATTTTGCAGACCTACACAGTTCAGCATACCCTGGGGCGTCTCTGCCATACGAGGATAGTCATTGCCCTCACGAGGCTTCAAGGTGGTCCCCTTCACAATGATGCCACCAATACCTTTTAAATCTACAAAATCCTGAAACTCCAAGCCATAACCAAACGTACCTGAGGCGGTCATCACAGGGTTCTTCATTTTCAGAGCCCCAATATTTACTTCTAATTTTGCCATAACAATTTCTTTATATTAAATACGGGACCATCCTTACATACACACACATTCGTGGCCTCCGCGGTCGACGTATCTCCGTCAACACGCACCTTCTCTACACAACACAGACAAGCGCCAAGCCCACAAGCCATCAGGTTCTCAAGTGAAACCTCGCACGCAATATCCTTTTCACGTGCATAACGAGCCACAGCCTTCATCATAGGTGTAGGACCACACACTTGAATCATATTAAATGACTCCTTCTGTAACACGCTATGATTGGTAACAAACCCCTTCTCTCCCATAGAGCCATCTTCTGTCGTTACCAATACACGTCCGTATTTCTCAAACTCAGAGAGCATTAGCAGATCCTTGGCAGAACGGGCACCCAATAGGAACGTTGGCTCAATGCCCTGTGCTTTTAGCACCTTACCAAGATAAAGCAGGGGAGCCACGCCTACACCACCACCAACAAGGAGGGGTGATATAGATGATGCGCTGACTGTGCCCCCAACACTGGGAATTGTAAATCCATTACCCAGAGGCAGCACACAATTCAACGTATCACCAGCTTTCAACTTTGCTAACGTTTTAGTACCTTCACCTACTGTAGCAACAAGCAACCACAGCTCGTTTTTCTCTTTATCTACGAAATTAATGGAAATAGGACGGCGCAGGAATGTAGAAGAAGAACCATCTACACGCACCTCAACAAACTGACCAGGATTCATGGGAGGCAAAGCACCTGTCTGAGACAACTTAATCAGCACATAGCGCTCATGAACGCGTTCCACAGACCGTACAGTCAGGTCTAGGATATATTTTTTCATTATACCTTATTATATATAATTATAATTTTGTGCAAAGGTACGAAAAAACACGAGAAAAGCCAAATATAATATAACCTTTCCTCGTGTCAAAAAAAGAAAATGAATGTATAATAACAAAGAATGCTATTTCTTTGCGGGAACAAAACTTTCCCACGTTTGATCATCATAATACACGCGAATTTCGGTTACGTGTCTTACAGGTTTGTCAATAGTTTTTATCTCTTCACGTACAATTTCGGAACGTGTATTTCTTACACTATTGTTAGAAGATGGTGCTGAATGACTCATTTGTGGCTTAAACATGGGAGATTGAGGAGCAACCGAACTATTCAAGTCAAAATCCAGAAGCTGCTCTTGCCCCGCCCGAGGCGATACCCCCCCATCATCAGTGAGTGTTACCTGGTCATTAGAAGGGGTAGGTGACTGTTGATACATATCCCCAATTCCAAACATCAACCATTCAAGACTAATGTCAGGGAATTTCTTTTTAATACTTTCAATGATGTTAATAGTAGGGCGTGTACGATCGTTAAAGATACCACTCAGGGTTGCTGGTGTCGTTCCAATGGCACCAGCAAAAACTTGTTGGGTCATGTGGTGCGCCTCCATAATCTGTCTGATTCTATCCTTCATGTTCTAATCAAGTCGTTTTTGGGCCTAATAAGGCTGTTTTCTATTCAGTTTACAAAGGTAAAGCAAAAAATTGAATTGTGCAACTTTTTAAAGAGGAATTTATAATATTGAAGTTTAAATATTAAATTTTATATTTGTAAACTCATAGCAAAATCGTCAAGTTTTCTATATTAAGATTCGTAAATTTAAACTATTGAGATTTAAACATATTAATAAAATAATTAGCATTTTAATATAAAAAATTGGTTTATAACCTATTATATACTGATATAATAGCATATTTTAGGTTAATATTCATGGTAAAGAAGGGCTTAATATAGTATTAAAAGCCTAATTATAAAGGGTTTAGTTCGAGTAACTAAAAATACATGCATATCCAATTATTAGATTTTATACTTTAATATCTTAAAACTAATTAGTTGGTTTTCAGTATATTATTTTATAACAAATAATACGTTATAAATATACATTCAAATTATTAAATTATAAAATATAAAGTTTAATATTTAAATATTTAACATCATTAATTATAAAAGTTTACATTTCAAAATATAAATATTGCATCAATGACTTTACGTTTTAAAAGTTTTAATCTTGTAAAGTACGTATTTTTAAATTAAAATAAACGTTAACGATAAATTGAAATGAAGCAAAAACACGCAAAAATGAAATGCTTAAGAAATTCTGGACGGGCATTCAGAAAACTGAAAATTTTAAAAATATAGAGGTAGTTATTTCTACGTAAAGTCCATATTTTAAGGCATTTAGGGATAAAAAAAGCACCCTACTCGGATGCTTATTCTAGATATTCTAACGGGCAAAAAATGGCGTTTTTAGTGCAAAATGTAAAAAATAAGTTCTTTCATTAGCTCCTCTGGGGGGGTATTAGGGTTATCCAGACCCTTACTTTTGGCATCAATCTCACGTAGTTTGGAAATTATCTGCATCGTTTTCATTGCAGTGAAATTTCTCATACCAGTCATATAATCTTTCGCAGCCCACGGAGATCGCAATTCCAACCAAGATGCAACTGCCTCCTGGCTGCCCTTATTTGGCGAATAAAACGCGATCATGAGATTCTGAAAGTAATTAAAGAGCATTGGGAGAAATGAGTATAAGCTACCGGCCTTTGGATTTTTGTCAAAATAGTTTATTATCTGATTTGCCTTAAATACATTCCGGTTCACAATAGCGTCGCGCAACTCAAAACCATTAAAGTCCTTGCTGACCCCTATCCTATCCTCTACTACCTGGGGAGTAATTCTTCGATCACCTTCTGGCAAACCGAGAAGCACTTTTTCCAATTCACTCACCATACGACTCAAATCTGCTCCAATAGCATCAGCAATAAGCTGCGTAGATTTGGGATCTATGCTGGCATTTTTCTGTTTGACGAAATTTTCGATAAAAGTAGGCAGCTCCCGTTCCTTCAGTTTCTGACTCTCAAACAAGATGCCAGCCTGCTGGATAGCCTTCACATATTCACGTTTACGCCCATCAATCTTACCATTCTTATGACAGATAACGAGAACAGTGGTTATAGAAGGCTGTTTCAGGTATTTCTCAAGTGCATCCGTATTCTTCAGATTCTGTGCTTCCTTTACGATAATGACCTGTCGCTCGGCCATCATCGGATAGCGACGCGCTGCATCAGCAATCTGCGACGCATTCACATCAGAACCAAACATAATCGTCTGATTGAAATCACGTTCTTCTGGCTTTAGGGCGTGCTCCGCAATATAATCACATATTTTATCGATATAATACGACTCCTCACCCATCAGGTAGTAAACAGGGCGATATTGTCCGCTCTGCAACTCCTTCATAATGCTACTATAGGTCACATTTTTTGTTTCTGCCATTGTTCATTGCAAGATATTTTGTATCTTTGCAGTGCAAAGGTACAAAAATAAATGGAAATAAACCTACCTCCATACGAAATAAAATTACGTGAGCAAAACGGACGTCGTCAGATTTTCGATATCCTGCGTCGTCGTTATGTAGCTCTGACGCCCGAGGAATGGGTGCGCCAGCATTTCGTGCATTTTCTGATAGAACATAAAGGTTATCCAAAAGGTCTGCTGGCTAATGAGGTAGAACAGAAAATTGGAGATAAAAAACTGCGTTGCGACACCTTATTATATAATAAGGACCTACAACCCAAGATGATTATCGAGTATAAAGCGCCCGAGATAGCCATCACCCAACGTGTTTTCAATCAAGTAACAACCTATAATTTTCTGCTCCACGCAGATTATCTTATCGTCTCCAACGGTCGCCAGCATTACTGTTGCCATATGGACTACGAAAAAGGGGAATATACCTTTTTACAGGATATTCCCCACTATACAGAACTTTAGTGTGTTCTATTAGATCATATCATTAGCATCAGTAGCCTTCTTAGAGTTAGAAGTCTTACGCACACTAGCACCTGCTGCGCGACGACGCGTGGTCTTCTTCTCCTCAGTAGCAGGCTTTTCCGTCTTAACGCCAGCCAACTCAGGATCAATCAGGATACGTCCGCAGTACTCACAAACGATCACCTTCTTGTGCATCTTAATATCCAACTGACGCTGAGGTGGAATCTTATTGAAACAACCACCGCAAGCATCACGCTGCACATACACAATACCCAATCCATTACGAGCATTCTTGCGAATACGCTTGAAAGAGGTGAGCAGACGTGGCTCAATTTTTGCCTCAAGCTCCTTAGCCTTCTCTTTCAGTTTTTCTTCCTCCGCACGAGTCTCCTCCATAATCTCGTCGAGTTCGCTCTTCTTCATATCCAGGTCACCCTGCTTCTCTTGCAGTATATTCTGATTGCCCTGCAACTCCTCCTGCTTCTCAGCAATACGATGCTGAGCCTCATTGATTTTCTTGTTACAGAGTTCAATCTCCAGACTCTGATACTCAATTTCCTTTGACAGGGTGTCGTATTCACGGTTGTTACGCACCTCGTTGAGCTGCTGCTTGTAACGCTCCACGCTGTTCTGAGCGTCAATAATCTCACCCTTTTTCTGGGAAATGGCACGGTCAAACTCTCCAATCTCACTCTCAATACGCTCAATACGAGTGTTCAAACCTTCGATTTCAGCCTCCAGGTCTTCAACCTCAAGAGGCAGTTCACCACGTAAAGCCTTTTTCTCGTCGATAGCAGACAGAGCCTGCTGCAACTGGAAGAGGGTTTTCAAGCGCTCTTCTACTGACAAATCTGTAGGATCTTTCTTTGCCATAATTCTCTAATTAGTTTATTTCGTTATATCGTTATTACTTCGTTACATCATACTGCTATCACATCAAAAACAGTTTATCGGATTAGTGATTGTCTCCGCAATCATACAGCGTACTTCCGGACATTCCTTTTGAATAATCTCCTGAAAGATTTCCGAGGTAAACTGTTCACTTTCATAATGGCCGATGACACATATCTGTATCTCTTGTTCATGACCAAAGAACACGTGATAATGCATTTCACCTGTGATAAAAGCATCAGCACCTTGGGCAACAGCCTCATCCAACATAAAATCACCAGCACCACCACAGATTGCAACCTTTCTCACAGGACGTTTCAACAGTTCATTGCATAGAGCACACTTCACGCCAAAACGCTCCTTAACCAATGAGATAAAGGCCTGCGCCTGCATAGATTCCGGCAATTCTGCCAGCACCATCGACTGCTTTTCCTCTGCGATGGAATCGCCATGCACAACGGCCCCAAGTTTTTCAGCGATTTTGAAATTCACGCCACCCCTTGCATTATCCATATTGGTATGCATGGAGATAACACAGATATCGTGCTTGATAGCCTTGCGTACCGTGCGCTGCACATCATTAGCGTCGCTCACCTGCTTCAATCCGCGGAAGAGCAACGGATGATGACTCACCACCAGATTACATCCCTTGGCGATGGCCTCATCGACGATTTTTTCTGTCACGTCCAGACACAACAATGCCCCTGAAACCTCCACCTCTGTTAATCCAATCTGCAGGCCAGCATTATCCCAACTTTCCTGCAGCGGCAGGGGCGCGAACTGTTCAAGGGCGCTCAGCACTTGTTTTATTTTCACGCTTTTAGTCGCTTTTAGGTTGCAAAGGTACAACTTTTTTCGCAAGGAAAGCACTCTGAAGTTTCTTTTTTACCCTTCTTTAACAATTTAAGCGCTTATCATTTGTCCATTTTCTAAATAAATAGTATCTTTGCAACGATGAAAAAAATAATACTAGTTACTGGTGGACAACGCTCGGGAAAGAGCATACAGGCCGAGAAAATGGCACTCGAGATGAGTCCGAACCCCGTATATGTGGCTACAGCTCATATCTGGGACGATGAGTTTCGTGAACGCGTGCGACGTCATCAGGAACGACGTGGTCCTGAGTGGACGAATATTGAGGAAGAGTTATACCTTAGTCGTCATGACGTATCTGGGCGCGTCGTCTTAGTTGACTGCGTCACACTCTGGCTCACTAATTTGTTTTTCAAGAACAGCAGCGACACCAGCCATGCTGACGATAGCATCCTTGAAGATGCTAAAGCAGAATTCGACCACTTCACAAATCAAGATGCCACCTTTATTTTTGTCACCAACGAAATCGGACTTGGCGGTGTGAGCGAAAATGCCCTACAGCGAAGCTTTACCGACCTGCAGGGGAGGATGAATCAGTATATTGCTCAGAAAGCCAACGAGGTAATACTCATGGTTAGTGGCATCACCGTAAAAATCAAATAAATGATAACTAAAGACGAGATACAAACAAAGATTGATAATCTGAACAAGCCAAAAGGTTCTTTAGGGCGCCTTGAAGAACTGGCTTTGCAGATTTGCATGATTCAACAAACATTAGAGCCACATCTGACCCATCCCTGCCATCTGCTTTTTGGTGGCGATCACGGCATAGAGCGCGAAGGGGTCAGCGTATCCCCTCGTGAGGTCACCTGGCAACAGATGATTAATTTCACACATGGAGGCGGTGGTGTCAATATGTTCTGTCGGCAACATGGTTTCGACCTTAGTATCGTCGACGTTGGTGTGGATTATGACCTCTCGCAAGTACCCGACATCCTCAATCGTAAAATAGCTCGCGGCACAAAGAATTTTCTCTACGAACCCGCTATGAGCGAAGCCGAATACCAACAAGCACTTACTGTTGGTGCCAGTTTAGCAGATACTTGCTATGAGAAAGGATGTAACATTCTGAGTATCGGCGAGATGGGCATCGGCAACACATCACCTTCCAGCATCTGGATGCACCTTATCTGCAACATCCCATTGGAAGAATGTATTGGTGCAGGTTCTGGCCTCAACAACGACGGCATCCGCCATAAGTACGAAGTACTGTCAAAGGCCGTAGCTGGGTTTTATGAAGTTAATGAGCCGATTGGGTCTAATGACCAGCCCTCCAAAACCATCCAGCCCATTATTCCCATCCCCACGATCCTAGCCTACTTCGGAGGTTTTGAAATGATAGCAGCTATCGGCGCCATGCTGCGTGCTGCTGAGCTACACATGATAATCCTTGTCGATGGTTTTATCATGACAGCCTGTGCACTAGCCGCCAGCCAGCTGCACCCCGAGGTGAGGGATTACATGATTTTCACCCATTGCGGCGATGAGAGCGGACACAAGAAAATACTTGATTTCCTTAAAGCCAAACCACTGCTTAATCTTGGTCTTCGTCTTGGCGAAGGCACAGGTGCACTCTGTGCATACCCTATTGTGGACTCTGCCGTACGTATGATTAACGAAATGAACAATTTTCAAAATGCAAACATCACTAAATACTTCTAAATGGTATGACCGCCCTTGGGCTGCCTTTATTTTCTTCACACGCCTACCCTTTTGGCGCCTTCACGAACCTCCCCGTCAGTGCTACAATTCCGTAGTAGAATGGTGGCCACTCACTGGGTGGCTCACAAGTGGCGCAATGGCAGCCATTCTCTATTTCGGTCCCCAATTATCAATTTGCAATTATCAGATTTCAATACTATTAGCTATCATCGTCCGCATTCTCATAACAGGTGCCCTCCACGAGGACGGACTAGCAGATTTCTTCGATGGTTTTGGCGGAGGCGGCAGTAACCGTGAGCGAATCCTCTCCATCATGAAGGACTCCCATATAGGAACCTACGGTGTGCTGAGCCTCATCCTCTACCTCGCCCTACTCTATCTCTGCCTCTGCAGTATGCCACCTCTCATGGCTGCCCTTACCGTACTGGCTGCCGACCCCTTCGCAAAGATGTTGGGCGCACAACTCACCCAGATGATGCCTTATGCGCGTACAGAAGAAAGTTCGAAGGCCCACACCGTTTATCGCCGTATGGGCGTCGTCACAGGTCTGCTTCTAGCCCTGCAGGGACTGCTTCCCCTATTCATCTATGTATGGCTCAACCATCAACTGAGCCTCACCCCTCAACTCTCTTGGCAGTGGTTATTCTTTACCCCTTGCCTCACCATGTATTTCCTCTATCGCTTTGTGTGGCATCGCCTGCGTGGCTATACAGGCGACTGCTGTGGTGCTTTTTTTCTACTCATCGAACTGAGTTTCTATCTTGTTGTGGCTGTTAGCCAGTAAAAAAACAGGAGAAAAACTTTTGTAATCCACCAGACATTTCGTATCTTTGCAGACGATATTATTTGCAACTAAAAACTAAACACCAATATTATTTATGACAAAGAAAGAACAAATGGGCATGAATCGCAGGCAATTTCTGAAGCGGCTGGGCTTTGGAGCTGGTTCCGCTATGGCCATGATGGCTATGGAACCGCTGAATGTGCTGGCTAAAGAGAATAGCAAGACTGCGGTAGAGAATCGTATGACCTATCGTGTGCAGCACGGCTCCGGCGAACAGATTTCATTATTAGGCTTTGGCATGATGCGACTGCCCAACAATCAGGACGAGGTAAACCGGTTGGTTGACTATGCCATAGAGCATGGTGTGAACTATTTCGACACGGCTCCTATGTATATGGGCGGACAGTCGGAAGTACTCACAGGCAACGCACTGGCCCGTCATCCCAGAGAGAAATTCTATGTAGCCACAAAGATGTCAAACCAGAACAGGCGCACATGGTCATTTGAGGAGTCTAAAGCCATGTACGAAAACTCAATGGAACGCCTGAAGGTTGACCATATCGACTACTACCTGCTGCATGCTATTGGTGGCGGTATGGACTCACTAAAGGGACGTTTCCTGGATAATGGCGTATTGGACTTCCTACTGAAGGAACGCGAGGCCGGACGCATCAAGCATCTGGGTTTCTCATATCATGGTGATGTGCGCGACTTTGACTGGCTGCTGGATCGTCAGGATGAGTACCATTGGGACTTCGTGCAGATTCAAATGAACTTCCTCGACTGGCGCCATGCCTCCATGCGTGGTGGACGTCGTGCAGATGCAGATGCAGAGTATCTCTATGGAAAATGTGAGAAACTGGGCATACAAAATGTTGTGATGGAACCGCTGCGTGGCGGCGCTTTCGGACGTATGGCTCAAGAACTGACAGACCAGTTGAAGGCCGTTCATCCGGATGACAGTACTGCCCGTTGGGCATTCCGCTGGGTGGGCAGTCACAATAATATCCTGACGACACTGAGTGGCATGAATCGTATGGACCACCTAGAGGATAATATCAAGACTTTCTCACCTCTGGATCCTTGTACCGAGCAGGAAAACATACTTTTAGCAGAAATCGCCGATCAGATGTCAGGCATCCCAACCATCCCTTGTACGGCCTGCGAATATTGCATGCCCTGTCCCTATGGCGTAGATATCCCAGGTAACTTTGCTGCTTACAACGAAGCAGTCAACAGTCACCTGCTACCCTTGCCACACAAGGAAGCCACCGACTATGCTGAGCGCCAGCAAGCCTTTATTGATGGTTATAAGAAAGCGCTGCCAGATGACAAGAAATGGGCATCACGCTGCCAGGACTGCGAAGTCTGCCTATCAAAATGTCCACAGCAGATTCGCATTCCCAATCAGATGGCTCGCATCGTAGAGACGCTGAGGAAACGCTAATTGATTATTTTGAGAACAACCCCTTAAAGAAGCCGCCGACAGCACTACCTACCCTGCCGGTGGCTTTTGCTATACTATCGCCAGTAGCCTCAAGCCCCTCGCCCAATCGGTCACCACGATAAGACAGAAGTTTCCTGGTAAAGCGCCCTTTCAACTTGTTATACTCCTCAACCTGCTTACCAGTGAGTTGTGGCTTAATCTGACGATACTGCTTCATCAGCGTGTCCTGACGGGCTATGAGCGAGTCGGCAATATGCTTTGTAAACGTGGGCTGTCTCTCCACAAAAGCCGCAAACTGACGATAAGCGGTCATAAACTGCAGGGTATCATTCTTCTGGGGGGTCTGAGCGCTAACTGTGGTCAACGTCATCAGAGCTATGATGGTCAATGTAATCTTTTTCATGACAATTTCGTTTTTTCCTTTTTACCTTTTTGCGTGCAAATATACAACTTTATATAGTAATTACTTTGGTCTTTGACATTTTTTTAGTAATTTTGCGACCATGAAACTTAAAACATCAAAACGTATGAAAAAAATATTAACCATCCTTTTATTGGGCTCTGCCTTGACCATTACAGCCCAGACTGCTCGTGAAGAAATGAAAGCCAACCCTTGGCTGGCAGGTTCAAACTATCTGGATTACGACCGCCAGCTACCAAACTTCAACTATACGAAGGCACCAAAGGGCTATGTGCCTTTTTATTTCACCCACTACGGACGTCACGGCTCTCGCTGGCTCATCGGCAAGGACGACTACGAACGCGTGTTGCGCCCGTTGCGCAAGGCCAACGAGCAGGGCAAACTGACTACTGAGGGCAAAAAGACACTGCAACTGTTGGAAACATTCAACAAGACAACCAACAAACGTTTAGGTGACCTGACTACTGTTGGTGAACGTCAGCATCATGGCATCGGCAAGCGTATCACACAGCATTTCCCCGAGATTTTCCTGACCAAGAATCTGGCTGTAGATGCTCGCAGCACAGTGGTGACACGTTGCATTCTGTCAATGGTAGCAGAGTGCGAGGAACTGATGGCAGCCAACCCTACTGCCCGCATCCACAACGACGTCAGCGAAAGCCTTCAATATTACATGAACCAGGGACATGAAGGTAAGGTCAAAGAGGCCAACAGAAATATCGACTGGCGCAAGCTCAATGATTATAGCGACAGTAAAACACACCCCGAGCGACTGATGAAAGTGCTGTTTAACGACGAGAAGTGGGCAGCCGACAGCGTACGTCAGGGAGCACTCATGCGTAACCTCTTCGAGATGGTCATCAACATGCAGAGTCATGAAGATGGACCAGACATGCTCTATCTCTTCACTGAGGAAGAACGTTACGACCAGTGGTGCATCGCCAATGCCAGCTGGTATGTGCGCTATGCCAATTCGCCCATGACAAGTAATATGATGCCTTTCAGTCAGTACAACCTATTAAGAAACATCATCGAGACAGCCGACACCTGCGTGGCACTTGGAAAGCCACAAGCCACGATGCGCTTTGGCCATGAGGTATGTGTATTACCTTTAGCTTGTCTGATGGAACTGGGTAATAGCAATGCCAGCATCGACAATCTCAACGAACTGGAAAAGAAATGGCAGAACTACAAGATTTTCCCCATGGCTTGCAACATCCAGCTCATTTTCTACAAACCCAAGAAGGGCGAGGGCGACATCCTGGTAAAGGCTCTGCTCAATGAACGTGAAGTAACTCTACCTGTTGCTGCCAGCGAAACGCCGTATTACTACAAGTGGAACGACCTGCGACAATATTGGACAAACAAACTCGATAAATTCAAAGAAGAGAAATAAAAATTTAAAGAATACATCGTTGACATGAAAAAGTATATCATATTTATCTGCCTACTGCTGACTGCGGGCATCTCTGTTCACGCACAGAAGCAGTTTGGAGAAAGACCCAAACTGGTAGTTGGTGTTGTAGTAGACCAGATGCGTTGGGACTACCTGAGTCGATATTTCAACCAGATGCCGCCAGGTGGATTGAAACGTCTCATCAACGATGGTTACTCGTGCAACAACTGTCTGATAAACTACATACCCACCGTCACAGCTATCGGACACACGTCCATTTATACTGGCACGACACCTGCCTTTCATGGCATCTGTGGCAACTCGTTCTATGTTGACGGCAATAGTGTAGGCTGCGTCAGCGACAAGAATGTACAGACCGTAGGTTCCAACACGAAGAAAGGACAGTCGTCGCCCCATCTGCTTCTTGCATCTACCATTGGCGACCAACTCCGTATGCACACCGATTTCCAATCCAAGGTTATTGGTGTCAGCTATAAGGATCGTGCGGCCATCCTACCTGCAGGACGTAGTGCCAATGCTGCCTTCTGGCTCGACAACACCGCTGGCTGCTTCGTCAGCAGCACTTACTACATGCAGGAACTGCCTGATTACGCCAAGAAAATAAACGCACAGTTGGCCAAGAACGAAGAACTCAAGAAGGTGGGCAGCGATGTCTCTCTCTCGCCCCTCTGCGGTCATCTCATCACCGATATGGCTATTGCAGCCCTAAAGGGTGAGAATCTAGGACGCAATGGCACCACAGACATGCTCTGTGTCAGTTATTCTCAGACAGATGCCATCGGTCACAAATGGGCTACACGCGGTGAGCGTACTGACGAGGCCTATATGGAACTGGACAAGGATATTAAACGGCTGCTCCTGGCGCTCGACGCACAGGTGGGACACGAGAACTACTTGCTTTTCCTCACCGCCGATCACGGTGGTGCCCATAACTGGAAATTCATGCAGGACCACAAGCTCAATGGTGGCAAGTGGCTCTATCAGGACTATCAAAAGCAGGCAGAGGCATACATTGCCAAGAAACTGGGTGCCACGAAGAATGTTATCAAAGACATCACCGTACTTCGCATCTATCTGGATCATCAGTCCATTGCCGACCAAAATCTGAAACTCGACGACGTGAAGCAATGCCTCGCTGAGTTCTTCCGCACAGCCCCCAATGTAGTCCAAGTGGTTGACTACGAGAAAGTACGCACCAGCAGTCTGCCTGAGCGACTGATGAACATGGCGCTCATGGGATATCACCCCCGTCGTTCTGGCGACATGCTCATCATTGCAGAACCCGGATACTATGAGTATGGCGACTGGTCGTCACCAGTAGGCACCACCCACGGCTCCTGGAATCCTTATGATGCCCATATTCCCCTACTCTTCTATGGCTGGCACATCAAGCATGGCGCTACCAGTCGTGAGGTACATATCAATGATATTGCCCCCACCGTCTGTCAGATGCTAAGCATCCAGCAGCCCAATGCCTGTTCTGGCGAAGCCATCCTGGAAGTAATGACCGACAAATAATCATTGTTCTCTACATTGCAGCATCATCCCTGTCTTAAAAGAAGATTATTATGAAGAAACTATTATTAGCATGCATGCTTACACTCTGCTTAGGCGCTAATGCGCAGAGTGCAGACAAGCTCTACGACGAGGGCAAGAAGCTCTACGATCAGGAACAGTATCAAGAGGCTGTACCCAAATTGCAGGCTGCAGCCGATAAAGGTCACAAGAAAGCGCAGTATCGTTTAGGCCGTTGCTACGACAAGGGCTATGGCGTGAAGGAGAACGATAAGAAAGCTTTTGAACTCTATCAGAAATCAGCCAAGCAGGACTATGCCAAGGCTATGTTTCATTTGGGCAAATGCTACATGAAGGGTAAGGGCGTAGCAGCTAATCAAGAGGAGGCACGCAAATGGATAAAGCGCGCCATCAGCGACGAGAAGCACGGCGACGAGATTCTAAAAGACCTTCGCAAGACAAAAGCCGATGGTGAAGAAGCCACCCGCATCCTAATACTCATAGGCAAAAACAAATAGCACCAACATAAAAGGGAACCACGATGGTTCCCTTTTACTTTGATTATTATTCACTTTTCACCTTTTTCATTTCACTTCCCCGATAATCTTTGCGCCCTCTTTCAGAGCCTCCATATTCAAGGGAATCAGTCCGTGATGACGTTCAGGCAGGGTCTTGTAAAGAGCCTTCTCCACACCCTTATCACTAACCACTGGAGCCACCTTCAGGAGTCCACCGAGGATAATCATATTGAACACCTTGCTGTTCTTCATCTCAGCAGCCTTGTCCATAGCGTTGATCTCATACACCGTGATATCCTTACGAGTGGGCTTGTTGATGATACCAAAGCCATCGTAAATAAGAACACCGCCAGGTTTGATCTTTGGTTCAAACTTTTCCAATGAGGGCTGATTGAGCACCACGGCGATGTCGTATTTGCTGAGGATAGGTGAAGAGATACGCTCGTCACTTACAATCACTGTCACGTTGGCTGTACCACCACGCTGCTCAGGACCATAAGCAGGCATCCATGTCACCTCCTTGCCCTCCATCAGACCACTATATGCCAGAATCTTACCCATCGAGAGCACGCCCTGACCTCCGAAACCTGAAATAATTATCTCTTTCTTCATCTTTTCTTAATTCTTAATTCTTAACTCTTAATCAAAGATTCGTAGTATCCTTCAGGTCACCCTTAGGATAGAAGGGGAACATATGCTCCTTCATCCATTCGTTAGCCTTAGCAGGAGTCAGTTTCCAACCGCTGTTACAGGTAGAAACAAACTCTACAAGTGAAGAACCCTTTCCAGCCATAGAAGCCTCAAAAGCCTTACGCAGCGCCTTCTTCGCCTTATTGATAGAAGCTACACTCTCCACACTCTGACGAGTCACATAGCAAGTACCTTCCAACTGAGCAGCGATATCAGCCATCTTCAAGGGGTAACCGTGAATCTCTGGGTCACGACCATAAGGACAGGTAGAGGTCTTTTGACCAATCAGCGTGGTAGGAGCCATCTGCCCACCCGTCATACCATAGATGGCATTATTGACGAAGATAATCACGATATTCTCACCACGGTTAAGTGCGTGAATGGTTTCGCAGGTACCGATACAAGCCAGGTCACCATCACCCTGATAAGTGAACACCAGTCGGTCGGGCCATGTGCGCTTGATGCCTGTGGCCAGTGCGGGTGCACGACCATGGGCAGCCTCCTGCCAGTCGATATCAATATAATTGTAGGCGAATACGGCACAACCTACAGGCGATACACCTACGGCCTTGTCTGCCATTCCCATCTCTTCGATGACCTCGGCCACAAGTTTATGTACCACACCATGGCTACAGCCAGGGCAGTAGTGCATATTATTATCGTTCATCAGCGTCGGCTTCTTGCAGACGATATTCTCTGGTTGAACTATTTGATTTCTATCCATTGTCAATTCTCAATTATCAATTGTCAATTACCAATTCTCAATTGTTAATCAGCTTTGCTTGCAAAGCATTAACTATTTCCTCAGGATCAGGAACAATACCACCCAGACGTCCGAACTGCTCCACGGGCACAGCACCGTTCACGGCAAGGCGAACATCCTGTACCATCTGACCAGCGTTAATCTCAGCTACAAGGATACCTTTCACCTTCTTCGACAGTTCGGCAATCTGCTTCTCTGGGAAGGGGAACAGCGTGATAGGACGGAACAAGCCAACCTTGATGCCCTGCTCACGAGCAATCTCTACGCTCTTCTCAGCAATACGTGCGGCACTACCGAAGGCTACGATAGCATACTCGGCATCATCCATCTGCTGCTGCTCAAAGCGCACCTCGTTTTCCTGAATCTTGCGATACTTCTCTTGCAGAGCCAGGTTACGCTTCTCCATGGCCTCGGGCTTCAACTCCAATGAGGTAATCACCACGCGCTCACGGTTCTTGGGCTTACCAGTAGAAGCCCAGGGGCACTCCTTGATGACCTCCTCGTCTGTACGACGGGGCTTGAAAGGAGGCAGCACCACCTTCTCCATCATCTGACCAATGACACCATCACTCAGAATCATGGCAGGGTTGCGATACTTGAATGCCAACTCAAAGGCGAGGTCCACGAAATCAGCCATCTCCTGAACAGAAGAGGGAGCCAGGACAATCACCTTATAGTCACCATTACCGCCACCACGAGTAGCCTGATTATAGTCACCCTGTGAAGGCTGGATAGTACCCAGACCAGGACCACCACGCTGCACATTGACAAACACACCAGGCACTTCGGCACCAGCCATATAGGTGATACCCTCCTGCATCAAGGCGATACCAGGAGATGATGATGAGGTCATGGCACGCTTACCTGCACCGGCAGCACCATAAACCATATAAATAGAAGCCAACTCACTCTCAGCCTGAACCACCTGCATACCAGTGGTCTCCCAAGGCTTCAGTTCTGCCAGCGTCTCAATCACCTCACTCTGCGGAGTAATAGGATAGCCGAAATATCCGTCGCATCCGCATCGAATAGCAGCGTGGGCAATAGCCTCGTTGCCTTTCATCAACACAACTTCTCTTTCTTCTGCCATAATTTATTCCTCCACTTTTTTACGATACACGGTGATACATCCATCAGGACAGACGATGCCACACGAAGCACAGCCCACACAGGCCTCTTCGTTGACAGCCTCCACATAGGGATAACCGTGCAGATTAACTTTGTTGGCCAGGGCGATAACCTTCTGAGGGCAGGCAATGATGCAGAGACTGCATCCCTTACACCTCTCGGTATCTACCACAATAGCGCCTTTCATTTTTGCCATATACTGTATTTGTTTAACGCATTAACCTCTTACGAAATTGGCTGCAAAGGTACTAATTTGTAAGCAAAATGCAAAAGAAAATAGCTTTTTTCTTTCCTTTTTTCCATTTTAGATGACAATAAGCAAAAAAAGACATCGGGGGAACATTGCTGCTCCCCCGACATCTCCGTTCATTAGGTTCTAAAGACCTTTGTTTCTTAATGTGACGCCCAGTAGTGTCATGTAGGTTTCAAACTGCTCATCATTGAGCACTCTACGCATCTGCTGTGCATCCTTGCGCACGGCCTGAAAAATCAGGTGACGGCGCTGAAGGCCTCTTGACGTTGCGGCTTCTTGTACCTCATCGTTAAAG
>Ga0247611_10002797_pt1 | contig 27085 bp, 16 predicted proteins | sample 177DNAGHGhighgp2_FD_192422 | JGI IMG/M metagenome (GOLD analysis project Ga0247611, IMG submission 192422) | Sheep rumen microbial communities from Palmerston North, Manawatu-Wanganui, New Zealand - 1770 DNA GHGhigh gp2 | ecosystem: Host-associated > Mammals > Digestive system > Stomach > Rumen... | reverse complement strand
TAGGTAATGTAACGGTGTTCTCTGTAGCTGAGCAAGATACCAGACTGGTGGTACCGGCAGAAGAACGTGCAGCAACTTTCAGCATGTACTCACCGGCAGGCAGAGTAGCAGTCTTTTCATACTTGATGGTCCAGCCGCCGGCATTTCCCCAGCCATTAGCAGCCTGCTCATAATAAGCTGCACCTGGTCCGCTCCAGTGTTCTTTAGCAAGATAGTTAGGTTCTGCAGATTGGCCTGCAACAGTAGCGGTGCCTGTCCATGTACCGAAGTCACCAATGATACCCTCACCGTTGAAAGGATAGTTCTCATTAACATAGTTGAACTCGGCAACCTTCAAGTTCTCTACACAAGCGGGAGCCTCAGCTGCAGTTGTAGGAGCACCCTCAACTGTTACACCAATCATCTCGGCGATAGCCTTCTCAGCTGCGTAAGCATTGTAAGCAGGTGCGGCAGCGATGAATGCCTGTGTTGCAGCAATCAAAGCGTCTGTTTTCTCAATGTAGCTTGCCTTTGTGTTCTCAGGAGCGTCAGCCTTTGCAGTGTTAACTGCAGTAAGTTCCTGACCTGTTACGTTAGGATTAGCTTCGATAGCAGCTTCAGCGGCAGCAACAGCCTCTTTCCATCTGTTATCATATTCTGTGAGGTCAATCTGTGAACCGAAATACTTCAGGGTGAAGTCACGGAAGATGGTCCACTTGTCGGTCTGAGTATCTTGGTTTAAGATGCCAATCTTGATGTCATTGCTTTCAGCTTCAAGAGCGAACTTCAAGGCAACCTTACCATTGCCACCATCGAAGTATTCCTTAGCTCCAGCCATGTTGTTTACAACAGATGACTCTACACCAGGAATCAAAATCTTGTCTTCACCTGCATAGAAGTATGTTGAGTGGTTGCCGGCGCGGTGGAAACCAGTCACACCAAACTCGTATGTACCGGTTGGCAGACCTTTCAGGTTCTGGTAGAAGTCAAAATTCTGCTGATAGAATTCGGTCTCTTCATAGTTGACAACTGCCCAGCTGTAAGATGGATTTGGTGTTCCTTCTGCTGTCCAATAATTAGTGTTCTGGCGAACAGTTGGGTTGTCAATGATGGCATTGGTCAACTCGATACCTTCCTCAGGAATTGTCATTTCAGGAAGAGCAACAAGGAGAGCCTGACGAACAGCAGCTACGGCAGCCTCAATTTCCTCAGCAGAAGTGGCAGCATTTGCTTGTTCATCTGCAGCAGCAGTATCCAACTCACCATAAACAGCTTTACAAGCAGTCTTCACGTCGTTGTAACGGCTGTAAGGAGCTTGAAGAGCCTTCGCGGTCTCGGTAGCTTGCTTGATGGCATTGGTTGCTGCAGTATATCCTTCTGCAGTATCATATTCCTTGTTGTTCTCCGATACTACGGCTGAAAGAGCCTGATATGTAGCATTAGGAACAGTTCCTTCTAATGCTTGTGCTGCTGCCACGGCTGCGGCAAGTGCTTTTGCATAGTCGGAGAGGTCGGGTACACCATAATAAGTCAATACAAACTTGTCAAACAATGCCCAGTCAAAACTTTGTATATTTGTTCTCTTAACTCCAACTTTCAAAGTCCCGTCGGAAACCAATACCATTTCAGCTGTTTCATTGCCTGTGTACATTCCATTTTCTATATTTAGACCTTCGGCAGCCCAATCACCACCGTTGTTGGTTGTAACGGCAAAAGGTGTCTCTACATCACCTGCAAATACATAGGTTGTACCGTTGGTGCCAAAACCAGAGCAGCTAAACTTGTAAAAACCATTAGGAAGACCTGTCAATGTCTGTGAATATTCAAAAGTACTATTCCAAGCCTCTGTGACGAAGTTTTTATTGTCACCACCTGTACGGTTGTTTCCACCCGTGTGTGTAAAGTTCCAGCTGCTGTTGCGTTGGTTGTTACGACCAGGGTCTGCTGCGGGAATCAAAAGGCGTACATCCATAGGATTAGCTACACTAGCCTCAGCCATAGCGGCATAGATGTCATCGTAGCTGACAAGAATCCATTTTGCATCATCCGTTGTTCCGTTAGCTACAACTTCAACGAGTGTTCCTGTAGTGTGTGCCAAATACTGACCAGCTGGATTTTTCAAAGTGTAGGTAATAGGAGAGTCACTCACTTTTTCAAAAGTCCAGTTGACAGCTCCTGCATCAGTGTAATTTCCGCCCAGATAGTGGTCTGTGGCATTGTTGGCAATACGTGAATCTAAAGTGAAGACTCCGTCTGCACCCTCAAAAGTGTAATCGATACCCCACTTTGATACAGATGAGTGGGTTCCCCAGTCATTTGCACCGCAAAGATAAGTTCCCGTTGCAACATTGTAAAGGAAAAACTTACCATTAGCGACTTCTGACCCAGGCCAGTTCTGTGCGTTAGCACTCAAACCGAACACAGCTGCTATAGCAGCTACAAATAGTCGTAAATGTTTCATAGATTGTAAATTAATATTGATAATAAAAAAATGTTCGTACTATCTCACGATAAATAAAACATAAGTTAATTGAAATATTTCGTTGGCAAAGATACAAATAATAATTGATATAAGTCAATTTATTCTGTTTTTTTTTATTAAAAACGAAAAAAGGGAACCCGACGTGGAGTTCCCTTTTCTCTTATAGATTCTTACAATGATTATTCTTCATCATCCCATGCGCTGTAGGTGGGCAGACTGACCTTTGCGTCACCGCCGCCGGCCCCGGCACCACCACCGGCATCACCGCCACCTAATTCCTGACTCCATGATGCTAAGATCTCTTCGTCGACATTGAATTTCTCTACCAATGTCTCGGGTGCAATATATTTTTTCATATTCTTAAAGTCTTTTATCGTTACAATTACTTCAAAACAACTTTCTTACCATTGACGATGTAGATACCCTTCTGAGCATTGCTTACCTTCTGTCCATTCAGGTTGTAGATACCCTCGGTGAGCTTGTTCATCAGTTCAACAGCCTCGATGCCGTCGATGATTTCGCCGCCGATGTTGAAGGCAACACTACCAGCTTCTGTACCGACGAACTTCAGGTATGCACGATAGGAGTTCAGCCATGTTCCGCCGTTGCCGACAGCCTGCTGGAATTGTCCTGTAGCAGCCTTAGCAACATAGTCATTCTCGGTAATCACGTCATTGCCTTCAGGAATAGCAACGTAGGTTCCAACAAAGTTGTACTGGTTGTTGTTGTCGGTAATCGTCAGGTTCTCAGCAGGAGACACTTCCTTGTTTGTGAACGAGAGGTTTTCCGTTGGCTCGTTGTCAAGTACCAGTGCATACGGAGTGTTGGCTTTCAGGGTGATAACGCCGTTGGCATCAGCAGCAACCTCATCGAAGTGGATGAATGTCTTACCACCTGTCTCATGTGTACCACCATACATCAGTACGGTGCTTGCACCGATTTCCTCAGCAGTTGTCTCGAACGGCAGAACGATTGTATTCAGACCCTTCTTCAACTTACGGGCGTAAGTGACGGTAGCAGCATACTGCTTCTCTGGTGCAGCGGTCTCATTCTCCTGCAGCACGAGGTCGGTCAATTGAGCCTTCATCAGTTTGAGGTCGGCGATAGCAAAGTGGTGGTTTGCATAGATGGTGAGGATAGAATTGTCAACATCTGCGGAAGCAGTGAAATAGAACTTCACTTCTGTGAATGGGTTGCCCTCAGCATCGTTGATCTTACCAGGAACGTTCGGGTTGATGGTTTGAGCTTGTCCGTCTAGTGAAACGGTGAGGACATTAGCGAAGTCGCCATCGCGCCATCCGGCAATCTTGAAGGTCAGCTCATACACTTCACCTTCGTTCAAAGGCATGGTGTATCCGGTCTGCTCACCGTATGTGAGAGTGGTTCCACCCCATGAGAATACTGCAGCCTTACCGTCGGTGTAAGCGAGACCTGGGTCTGTAGCCTCGTCCTTCACCAAGAGACGGATGCCTTGTACCTTGGTCCAACCTGGGAGGTTGATGTCACCAGATGTAGCGTTAGCTTCAGTGTTGGCAAATTCTCCGTCATAGATGGCGTTTACTTCCACTTCATTAGCCACCCAATTACTTAATTTCTCAATAAGTGCAGTTACTTGATCCTTACCGTTTTCAGCATTTTGGTCAATAGCCTTAGCTTCGGCAAGAGCTTGCAATGCTTCAGTATTATTATAAGGAGCATATTCGTCAGCATCGAAACCAAGTTTCTTAGCCTCTGCTGCTTCAATAGCCTCGTTCAAGGCTGCATAGTCAGCGGCGTCAGCCATTTCTTCGTAAAGTTCAAGGCGAATCAGACGGAAGTCACCTACAGAGAACCACTGCTGGTAACCTTCGGTGGTAGCCTTCACGAGAATGGTGATGGGCTCGCCCTGTGTCTCAAACTCTACGCTGCCGTCGTTCCAACCACGGTCGAATACATTGCCAGCGTTGCCAACATTAGGAAGTTCAACGCTCTCTTCGCCTACAGACATGGTAAGTGTAACCTCTAAGGCTGCACGACCTTTGGCTGTCAACAGGTATTTACCAGCTGGGATAGTGATTTCTTGCTCCATCGTGGTGGTCCATCCTGTACCACCCCAGTTACCACCGTCGAAGTACATGTAATCCTTCTTACCATTAGAATCAGTCCAAGACTCACTGTTGCGGGGATTGTTCTTGTTGCCTGTCCATGTCCAGCCGTTATTTCCGTTGGTAGCATTATAGTTGATAATACTCTCTGTCATGTTCACGGCACCGTCAACACCCTCTGCCAAAGCGTGGCTCTCATAGTACGCGCGGAGGGCAACTAATAGTGTTTGTGCTTGAGCGTCAGCTTCTTCTGCGGTTGTAGCTACTACGTCGTCAGCACTTGGCTTCTTAGCTGGATCGGCGTATGGAAGTTCTATTGATGCCACAAGAGCCTTAGTGTTCTCAAAGTTGTCGTAAGATGCTTTGGCAGCTGTGAAGGCAGATGTAGCCTGTTGCAAGGCAGTTGTAGCCTCTTCATAGCCCTCCTTGGTGGTAGGCTCAGCCTTGGCAATCTCTGTATTAAGGGCATCACGCTCTGCACCATTCACGTTAGAATAGTCTGCGTTTCCAGCAGCATCCTGGGCAGCTTCACGAGCCTCTTCCCATAATGCCTTCACACCATCGAGCAGTGACTGGTAAGTGAGTTTCAAATGGCTTACATAGAGAGCCGGTGTATTGTCAGCTGATGTGTTGTTATTTCCTGTACCATAGCCAACACTAATTAAAGCTGTGGCTGGGTCGTTAATTGTGAAAGTAATGGTATGTGTAGTCCAGCTACTCTTACCTTTCATCCATTCAGTAAAACTATCCGTATATTTGGTTTCACCAACTTGCACGTAGAAAAGATTGTTGTACGTTAAATTACTTGTTTTACCATTTACATTCTCAACATCATAAGTTAAAGTGTAAACACCTGCAGGCAGCTCTCCTGTTGTCTGGTTGAAAGAAGCATAGTTGGTACTCCAACGACATTCTAAACCAAAGCAATACTCAGTTGCCAAGTGTGTGTCATCAACCGTGGCAGGTGAGATTCGAACGTTATACGTTCCAATCAGACCATTGCCGTAGTCTCTGAATCCGGAAGATACATACGCCGTCCATCCATCGGTGGTAGAGAAATCGGCATTTTGGATGTATTCATTCGTCACATCCGTTTGTGCATTTGCGTTCACGGCTCCAAAGAGTGCGAGAAACGCGAAAAGAAGTTTAAAATGTTTCATATATGAAAGTTTATGTTAATAATAAATTTGCCGCAAAGTTACTAAAAATAATCAAAAAGAACTTCTGTCATATTTATTAATTAGGTAGCATTTAATATTTATTAACTGAGAGGCGGGTAGATGAAACTTTTATGGTAATTGTTTTTCTGTTTGCAGAAAAAGTAGTACTTTTGGAGAGTTATTTACTTTTATCGTCTGTTTTCTACCGCTATGAAAGGCTTGACAAACAACAAATTCACCCCGGATGAGAGCCAGCAGCGTGTCATCGGTGTGTATGGTGGCTACCATCTTGTGCTCGCCCCGCCAGGGTGTGGGAAGACGCAGATACTGACAGAACGGATTCGCATTGCTCATGAACAGCATGGAGTGGCATACGACGATATGCTGTGTCTGACATTCACGAACAGGGCAGCCCGAGGCATGACGGAGCGAATCAGCCAATACATCGGCGATGAGCAGGTGGAGAATGTGTTTGTCGGGAATGTCCATCGCTTTTGTTCTAAGTTCCTCTTTGAGAATGGGATTGTGGCGGCAGAGTCTTCAATCATTGATGAAGAGGATGCCGTGAGCATTCTCGCCCGTTATCTTGATGAGGATGAAACCCAAGTCATTGCCGACGGGAAACGTCGTCGGAAGTATGATGAGATCGTTCATTTCTCTCATTTCATGCACCAGATTGAACATGGACACCAACGGGAACTCAGACTTCATCCGGAATGTCTGCTTCCAGATGACCTCAAGGCGTTAAAAACAATCTGTACCATCCAGAAAATGCCGTTTAATCCCGATGGAATGGCTGATATTTACCATCATAGCGACGTCTATTCAGACATCGTACGGTCGGATGCGTATGACTTTGGCATGCAACAGATCATCATGCGTACACTGAGGAAGATGACGCTTGCCCGCCATTATGAGCAGTATAAGCAGGAAAACCTGCTGCTCGACTTTGAAGACTTGCTGATACTTACCTATGATGCCCTTACCAACGGACAGGAGGAACTGGCGACACATCGTTATCCATGGATACAGGTGGATGAGATTCAAGACCTTAATCCGCTCCAGTTGGCCATCATCGATTTGCTGACAAAGACCGATGATGACAGTGTCCCCGTAACGGTGATGTATCTGGGTGATGAACAACAGGCTATCTTTTCTTTCATGGGAGCGAAGATGAGCACGCTTGAGCAGTTGCGCCAGCGCTGTACCCCGAACATCCATCGTCTCGATATCAATCACCGTTCTCCGGCTTATCTGCTGAATGTGTTCAATTGTTATGCCACGGATGTCTTAGGCATATCACCGCAACTGCTGCCCAAGGCTGATGGTGATGATTCGCCTGCTGTTGCCAGGCCTTTGCATATCCTGCGGAGCAATACCCTCGAAACGGAGTATTACGATGCCGTGCATTATGCCGAATCGCTCTATCGCCAATATACGGACGAGACGGTGGCTATTGTGGTCAGTTCCAATAATGATGCCGACATGCTGAGTGCGGAACTCCGGAAGAAGGAACTGCCGCATTTCAAGATATCAGGCACCGACTTGTTTTCAACGCCCGAAGTGAAGCTGCTGTTCGCTCATCTCAACATTCTTGGGAACGAGCATAATTTTATCGCTTGGTCACGACTCGTCAAAGGCTTGCATGTCACAGCTTCCAATGCGTATGCCCGTAACTTTGTAAGGTCAATGCTCGATTGCGGAATGCTGCCTTCCGACTTACTGCTTTATGACGGGAGCACCTATCTGCAGGAGTTCTGCCATGCGTATGACCACGATGAAATTGTCGTCTTTGATACTGAGACGACGGGTTTGGACGTGATGGAAGACGACATCATCCAGATTGCTGCCGTCAGGATGCGCGGGGGAAAGATCATGAAAGACGAACACTTCAACATGTACATTGCCACCGACCGGCAGATTCCCTTGAAACTGGGGGATATAGACAATCCCATCATCGATGAATTGGGAAGAAACCATCTCTACACCCATGTGGAGGCATTGCAGCGTTTCGTCAATTTCGTCGGTGATGCTGTCTTGGTGGGGCATAATGTTCAGTTCGATCTGTCCATTCTTCACCATAATCTCCGGCGTTATCTTCCTCAGGTTCATCTCGATATTTGCCGTCGGAAAGTGTTTGATACGCTCAAACTCGTCAAGCTGACCGTTCCAGGCATGCGACAGTATAAGCTCAAGCACCTGTTGTCTGAGCTTGCTTTGGAAGGCGACAATTCCCATTTGGCTGATGATGACGTGCTTGCCACATGTCATCTGCTGGAGTATTGCCGTGAGAAAGTGAATGAGCTGTTGCCTGCTCAGCGGTCATTCCTGGAGCGTAAGCGGGTCAAGGAATGTGCTCAGGTTCTCCGTGCATCCTATGGCGAGTGTTATCGGAAGGCACTGGCACGGCTTGGGGAGACTGATGATCCGACGGCTGAGACACCGGCACTGGTCGATGAAATGACGAATTTCTATCAGAAACTGCTGGATGAGCAGTTTGTTTGCGAGGTGGAAGGACTTCCTTATATTATCCGCTATTTAGACGAGGAGGTCATCGACAGGGTACACGACCGCTCGCTTGCCGAGCAGCTGGCTCGCCATCTCGTGGAGATCAATACGCTGAAGGAGGCAGACCTCTGTAATAGTCATAGTGTCAGCGACCGCATCTTTGTGTCCACCGTCCATAAAGCTAAAGGACTGGAGTTTGACAATGTCATTGTCTTCGATGCCATCGAGGGACGTTATCCGAACTATTTCAGTCAGCATGACGCGGCACGGCAGGCAGAAGATGCCCGAAGGTTCTATGTAGCGATGACAAGAGCCAGAAAGCGGCTTTGTGTATCGCAGTGCCTGTCGTTCATTGATTATCGTCATGAGGTGCATCAACGCGAACTCACGAGGTTTATGCTTCCCATCCAGAAGTATTTCGACTGACAAGAATACAACCTATCCCTCATCTTTTTGATGATAGCAGTGGAGCAGGTTCTGATTGTGGAATGTGTTTGCGGAAGACATAAAAAGTATGAATATTTTTGACAAAAACTTGTCGGCGAAAAGTGATGAAAGAGAAGTTAAAATGTGTAAAATGTGATTCTTCACTCTTCATTCTCTTTACTTCATTTTGTGAAAGCTATGCTTTCGCAGCACGAAAGGTAAGCTTTGACCGCGCCAAAGGTTATGTTTCATCGTCTCAAACATGACCTTTCATGCAGCGAAACGATACCTTTGGCGCAGCGAAACGATACCTTTGGCAAATCCATTTTTAGTAAACCGTTGGATTACAGATAGGATTCTTTGTAATTATCTGTGAACCAACGGCTTACGAAAAACCTCAAAAAATGGCGTTTTTTTGACCGAATGACCATTTCGTTGTCAGCACCCCCTGTTTTTTGGGGTCAAAATTCGAATAATTATTGACAAAACAAGGAGGTGCCAACCCTGCGGTGACTATGCTTTATTCTTGGTCGCTCTGATAAAGAAACAGATCAGTAAGATGTATGCAGCGAGGGAGCAGATTTCCGACAATGAACTTGCCAGCCACTCCTCGTTAATCGGATTGTATCCAGCAAAGCGGATGAAGGCGCTGACAACACCCATGAGGGCACCTCCAGCGATGAAACCGCTTGCAATGAGCGTTCCTTTCTCACCTCTCTCCTGGTTCACCTTCTCGTTCTTCGAGCGGGTTGTGACGTACCAGTTGACAGCACCGCCTACCAGCAGAGGAATGTTCAGTTCCATCGGGATGAACATACCGAGGGCAAAGGCGAGAGCCGGCACTTTGCAGAATGTGAGGACGATGGCGATAAGTGCTCCGATGGCATACAGCAGCCACGGTGCACCCACACCGTTCATCAGAGGATCGATGACGGCAGCCATGGCGTTTGCCTGAGGAGCCACCAGATGTCCCTCCACGTTAGGGTCGAAACTGTAAGTCATGTTCAGCAGCATCATGACACCGCCGACAGTAGCTGCCGAGACCAAAGTGCCGAGGAACTTCCACGTCTCCTGCTTCTTTGGCGTTGTGCCGAGCCAGTAACCAATCTTCAGGTCGGTGATGAAAGAACCTGCCATGCTGAGTGCCGTGCAGACAACGCCACCCATAATCAGGGCTGCTACCATTCCGCTGGTTCCCTTCAGTCCGACTCCAACCATCACAACGGAAGCAAGGATCAGCGTCATCAGGGTCATACCGCTGACGGGATTGGAGCCGACGATGGCGATGGCATTGGCAGCAACCGTTGTAAACAGGAAGGCAATGACTGCTACAAGCACGATGGCAACGAGTGCGAACAGCATGTTGCCGTCCATCACGCCAAACCAGAAGAACAGGAAGATAACGAGTAGGGTGACGATTGATGCAATGGCGATGAAACGGAAGGAAAGGTCTTGCTGGGTGCGTTTCACTGAAACATTCTCACCGCCTTTGCCTTTCATCTCCTTAGATGCCAGTCCTATTGCACTCTTGATGATGCCCCATGACTTGATGATGCCGATGATGCCAGCCATGGCGATACCACCGATACCAATAGATTTACCGTAGCACTTAAAGATCTGTTCGGGACTCATGTCTCCTACAGCCGTGACGATGGAGGGGTCCCACATGTTCAGCACATCGTTGTGGAACAGCAGCGACATGCCGGGTATGATCAGCCACCATACAGAGAGTGAGCCGAGACAGATGATCAGCGCATATTTGAAGCCGATGATGTATCCCAGTCCCAGCACCGCTGCACCGGTGTTGACCTTGAACACAAGCTTTGCATTGTCGGCTAACTGCTGGCCGAGTCCAAATACACGGGTGGTGAAGTTCTCGTTCCACCAGCCAAACGTGGCTACGATGAAATCGTATAATCCGCCGACGAGACCTGCCATGATAAGCGGCTTTGCCTGATTGCCGCCCTTAGCACCGCTCACGAGTACCTGTGTCGTGGCTGTTGCCTCTGGGAACGGGTACTTGCCGTGCATCTCCTGGACGAAGTACTTTCGGAAGGGGATGAGAAACAGGATGCCGATGATACCTCCTAACAAGGATGAAATAAAGATGTTGATGAACGAAGCCGACATCTCCGGGTACTTGGCCTGCAAGATGTAGATGGCAGGAAGCGTGAAGATGGCACCGGCAACGACAGCTCCTGAACAGGCACCGATGCTCTGGATGATGATGTTCTCACCCAGTGCCTTTGAACGCCGGGCAGCAGTAGACACGCCAACGGCAATGATCGCAATAGGAATGGCTGCCTCGAAGACCTGTCCGACCTTTAGTCCTAAGTAAGCGGCAGCGGCAGAAAAAAGCATGGCCATCAGGACACCCCATGTCACCGACCATGTGTTGACTTCAGGATAAGTGTGTTCGGCATCCATCACCGGCTGGTATTCCTCGCCGTCTTTCAGTTCTCTGAATGCATTCTCAGGCAGTCCTACTGCCAGTTTCTCTTGTTCTTCCATAGAATATTCCGTTTTATTTCTCTTGTTCTGTATGATTTCTTTGGGCAAAGATAGTACAAATCATTCAAAAACCAAAGAATTATTTGCAGAAACGGATTTATTGTCGTAATTTTGTCAGTCAATAACTCAATTATTTTTTCACAATGCGGAAATTATTCAGCATATTTATTATGTTACTGATAGCTATGTCTATCAATGCTGTACCAGCAAAGCCAGGAAACTGGAAGAGTTTGAAACTTGCAGATGGAACAGAGGTGAGAGCCCGGTTATGTGGTGATGAATTCATGCATTTCTGGCTTGCTGACGATGGAAAAAGATACGTTGAAGGCGAGGAAGGGGGCATTTTTTATCCGGCTGACATGGAAGAAATGGTCAGACACGCTAACGCACGTCGCGCCAAAAGACAGGCGGCAAGAAAAGCCAGAATGCGCCATTTCAGCGAGAATCGCACTCGCTATACGGGCAACAGGAAGGGACTGATTATTCTTGTGTCCTATCAGAATAAAGACTTTCAGGCAGGTAATGACTCCCTGCTCTTCGATCGTATCGTCAATGAGGTGGGGTATAGTGAAGGACGTTTCTCAGGAAGTGTCAAAGACTATTTCCTTGCACAGAGCGGCGGTTCGTTCGAGCTGGATTTTGATGTCGTTGGTCCTGTTGTCTTGTCACATGATTATTCCTATTATGGCCGTGACTTAGGTGCTGCAGGAGATGATATACGTCCTGAGCGCATGCTTATAGAAGCTTGTCAGATGGTTGATCCCTATGTCAACTTTGCCGACTACGATTGGGAAGGAAACGGTGAAGTCGATCAGGTGTTCATCCTCTATGCAGGAAAAGGTCAGGCAGACGGTGGCGCCAGTGATGCCGTCTGGCCTCATCAATGGACACTGACGGAAGCAATGGGGGAGACCATTTCACTGGATGGTGTTGTGATTGACACTTATGCATGTGGAAGTGAGTTGAACGGCACTAACCGTATCAACGGTATCGGAACCATTTGTCATGAATTCTCCCATTGCATGGGAATTATGGATATGTATGACACAAATGACACCTATAATCCTAATTTCGGAATGGGTCCCTGGGATATCATGGATAGTGGTACCTATCTTGGTGACGGCTATAAGCCCTGCAGTTATACAAGCTATGAGAAGATGGTCTGTGGCTGGTTGGATCCGATTGTCCTGAAAAGCGATACTGCCATTACCGCCATGCAACCGCTGAGTATGGGTGGAGAGGCATACATTATATATAATGATAACCATCCGGACGAGTATTATATGCTGGAGAACCGTCAGCTGCTGGGCTGGGACGCCTCTTTGTATGGCGCCGGGCTTCTTGTCCTCCATGTGGACTATGATGAAAACATCTGGCAGAACAATAAAATAAACACAACAGATTTTTACAATAATCACCAGCGTTGTACGATTTTCCATGCAGACAATGCCGACGGCTATATGAGCTATAATGATCTGACGGGTGATCCCTATCCATACGTGAGCAAAACCGGAACGGTGAATAATAAGTTGACAGCCACTTCTATTCCTGCTGCGAAAGTCTATAATGCGAATACCGATAAGAGTCTTTTCATGCGGAAGAGTGTGACCGACATCACCCAGAACAGCGATGGAACGATAGCTTTCAACTTCAGTATTGACTTGCCGAGCGACACCACATCGACGGACACCATTCCCGGAGGAGACTATATCTTCTATGAGTCGTTTGACGAATGTGCCGGAAAAGGTGGAAATGACGGGATCTTCAGCGGTAACGTTGCTTCGTCTGCGTTCATCCCTGACAATGAGGGATGGACAGGCGAAAAGATGTTCGGAGGAGACCAGTGCGCAAAGTTTGGTACCAGTAGTATTATGGGTGTTGTCACTTCACCTGCCTTTAAGTTGGACGGAGAAGCAGAGTTGTCGTTCAAGGTTGCTACGTTTGGAAAGGATGAGAATTCTGTTGACGTCTATTTAGGTCAGACATTGCTCGACACGTTTACGATGGGAGATGGAGAGTGGGTGACAATTGACACGGACATTCAAGGAAATGGCAATACCTTCCTCATGTTTATTCCTGCCAGACGTTTCTTCCTTGACGAAGTGATGATCAAGAAAAAGGATGCCGACGGCATCGGCAGTATGATTATTACGCGGCAACAGCTCAACAAGCGTATCTATAGTATCGACGGAAGATACATGGGTACAGATCCCAGTGTGTTGAAGCCGGGCTTGTATATACAAGATGGAAGAAAGATTGTCAGGCATTGATCGAAATACTAACAAATAAAATGCGGGGAGCAAATCATCAGTTTGCTCCCCGCATTATTATATATGTGCGCTTATCCTGGCATTAATTCCGGAAGACCAGTCCTTCGCCGAACTCATCAATGTATATCGGCTTGTCCTTGCTTACCTCGCCAGACAGCAGTTTCTTTGACAGATCATTCAGCACATAGTGTTGGATAGCTCGTTTCACAGGACGTGCACCGAACTCAGGGTCATACCCTGCATTTCCTAACCATTCTATCGCCTGTGGAGTCCACTCCAACTGGAATCCTTGTGCCTCGACCATTCTCTTCACAATGTTCATCTGCAATTCAACAACTTGTGAGATCTCCTCCTTCGTCAGTTGCTTGAAAGTGATGATTTCATCGATACGGTTGATGAACTCCGGACGCATGATGACGTGCAGTTGTTCTTTCTTTGCATTACTCGTCATGATGATGATGGTGTTCTTGAAGTTCACCGTCCGTCCCTTGTTGTCGGTGAGTCGTCCGTCATCCAGCACTTGCAGAAGGATGTTGAAGACATCGGGATGCGCCTTCTCTATCTCATCAAACAAGACCACGGAGTAGGGCTTACGGCGCACAGCCTCTGTCAGTTGTCCACCCTCATCATATCCGACATAGCCCGGAGGTGCTCCGATTAGTCGTGAGACGGTATGCTTCTCCTGATACTCACTCATGTCGATACGCGTCATCATCTGCTCGTCGTTGAACAGATATTCAGCCAATGCCTTAGCCAGTTCGGTCTTTCCCACACCCGTTGTACCCAGAAAGATGAACGAGGCGATAGGTCGTTTCGGGTCCTGGAGTCCGGCACGGCTACGTCTGACGGCATCTGATACTGCATTGATGGCTTCATCCTGTCCGATGACCCGTCTGTGAAGCTCTTCTTCCAGATGCAACAGCTTTTCCTTTTCGCTCTGCAACATTCTGCTTACGGGGATGCCCGTCCATCTGCTGACCACCTCGGCAATGTCGTCGGCAGTCACTTCCTCTCGAACAAGTCGTTCATTCTGCTGACCTTCAGCCAGTTGTTTCTGGATGGCTTCAATATCAGCTTCGAGCGCTTTCAGTTGTCCGTAGCGGATTTCTGCCACACGCTGGTAGTTTCCTTCCTGTTCAGCACGGTCGGCCTCGAAGCGCAAACGTTCCATTTCCTGTTTGTCCTGCTGAATCTTGTTGACCAGTGAGCGTTCACCTTCCCACTTGGCACGGAACTGTGTTTCCTTATCCCGCAGCTCGGCAATGTCCTTATCAAGCTGAGCTATCTTCACATCATCGTTCTCACGCTTGATGGCCTCTCGCTCAATCTCCAACTGCTTCAACTGACGGGTGATGTCATCGAGTTCCTCCGGGACCGAATCACGCTCCATGCGAAGCTTTGCAGCAGCCTCGTCCATCAGGTCGATTGCCTTATCGGGCAGGAAACGGTCGGAAATGTAACGCTCGGACAACTTTACGGCGGCGATACATGCATCGTCCTGAATCCTGACCTTGTGATGGTTTTCGTAGCGTTCCTTTAAGCCACGAAGGATAGAGATGGCTGACAGTTCATCCGGTTCATCCACCATGACCGTCTGGAACCGGCGTTCCAGCGCCTTGTCTTTCTCAAAGTATTTCTGGTACTCGTTGAGCGTTGTCGCACCGATAGCCCGCAGTTCGCCTCGCGCAAGGGCAGGCTTCAGGATGTTGGCTGCATCCATTGCACCTTCGCCTCCTCCTGCACCGACAAGTGTATGAATCTCATCGATGAAAAGGATGATTTCACCTTCAGAATTGGTGACTTCCTTTACAACGCTTTTCAGACGCTCCTCGAACTCGCCTTTGTATTTTGCTCCTGCAAGTAGGGCACCCATGTCCAGACTGAAAAGCTGTTTGTTCTTAAGGTTCTCAGGGACATCGCCTCGCACAATACGCTGTGCCAGTCCTTCGACAATAGCAGTCTTACCTGTTCCCGGCTCACCAATAAGTACAGGATTGTTCTTAGTTCTTCGGCTGAGAATCTGCAAGACGCGCCTGATTTCATCGTCTCTGCCAATGACAGGATCCAGTTTACCTTGACGAGCGTCTTCCACAAGGTTCTTTGCGTATTTGCTCAAGGCTTGATAGTTCTCGTCTCCGCTGGCACTCTGCACTTTTTGTCCTTGGCGTAATTCCATGACAGCTTTCTGCAGCTCTTTTTCTGTTACGCCAGCATCTTTCAAGATTCTTCCTGCCGTGGAGTTGGTGGTCAGGATTGCAATCAGCAGCGGTTCGATGGAGACAAAGTCATCTCCCATCTTTTTTGAAATCTCCATTGACTGTTGTAAGATGCGGGATGTTTCATTGCTGAAATAGGGTTCACCTCCCTGTACACGGGGAAGATGGCTGATTTCCGATTTCACCAATGACTCAATCTGCTGTCCGTTGATGCCCAGCTTCTGAAAGAGGAAGTTTGTGATGTCACGCCCTTTCTCTATGATTCCTCCCAACAGGTGTATCGGCTCCACCGCCTGTTGCCCGTTGGCATTAGCCAAATTGGCTGCCGCCTGGACAGCCTCTTGGGCTTTGATAGTGAATTTGTCGAATGTCATATTCAATTCTCCTTTCTTTATATATTATTATTGTTTGCTATTTGATGATGGTTTTTCTGATAATTATGCCCTCAAATAGCAAGCCAATCGGTGGGTTGCGACATATTGTCTCTTGTTTGTGACAATCTGTCATTATAAAAAACAGTTCTTGGGGAAACAAAAAAAGACTTCCTTTTGAGAAGTCTTTTATCTGTCGGGGCGACAGGATTCGAACCTGCGGCCGCCTGGTCCCAAACCAGGAGCGCTACCGGGCTGCGCTACACCCCGAATGTGCAAGTTGGGAATAAACCGATTTTGCGGGTGCAAAGTTAGTCTTTTTTTCCGTAACCTGCAAATATTTACAAGATTATTTTATAATATCGAGATCAACAAAGATCTTTTTCAGAATCTGAACACCGCGTTCTACTTGCTCCTTAGTGTGCGTAGCCATCAGTGCAAACCTTACAAGAGTGTCTTGAGGTGCACAGGCAGGAGGAACGACACTGTTGATGAAAGCACCACCATCGAAAGCCAGTTTCGTCACACGGAATGTCTTCTCGTAGTCGCGGACGTAAAGTGGGATGATAGGACTCTCGGTCTCACCAATCTCGAATCCTTCCTCACGGAAGCGCTGTAAGGCGTAGCGGGTGACCTCCCACAGCTTCTCAATGCGTTCGGGCTCCTCCTGAATGATGTGGAGAGCTTCTCTTGCGGCAGCTGTAGCAGCTGGAGTGTCGGATGCACTGAAGATATATGTACGGCAGCTGTGACGCAGGTAGTTGATTGTGTCGCTTGCACCGGCGATGAAACCACCGATAGAGGCGAGGCTCTTAGAGAATGTTCCCATGATGAGATCAACTTCGTCAGTCAGTCCGAAGTGGTCGCAGACGCCACGTCCCTGTTTTCCGAAGACGCCAAGACCATGAGCTTCGTCAACCATCACTGAGCAGTTGTACTTATGCTTCAGCTCGATGATTTCGGGAAGCTTGCACAAGTCACCTTCCATTGAGAACACACCGTCGACGACAATCAGCTTAATTGCTTCCTGTGGCAGCTTCTGGAGAACTCTCTCGAGGTCTTCCATGTCGTTGTGCTTGTAATGGAGCTGAGTGGCAAAGGAAAGACGACGTCCGTCAACAATGCTTGCATGATCGCGATCATCACAGATGATGTAGTCACCACGTCCCACAACAGCCGGTATCACACCTGAATTGACAGAGAAACCAGTGGAAAAACATAAAGTCTCTTCCTTATGGATAAATTCTGCAAGCTCTTTTTCTAACTGTATGTGCAAATCAAGTGTACCATTAAGAAAACGGCTTCCTGCACATCCCGAACCATATTTGTCTATGGCAGCCTTGGCTGCGTCCAGCACGCGTTGATCACCTGTAAGACCAGTATAGGCATTTGAACCGAACATCAAAACCTTGTGTCCGTCCATTTCAACCTCAGTGCCCTGTTTGCTAGTTATAGCCCGGAAATAAGGATATACACCAAGAGCCATAAACTTCTGAGGCTCCCGGTAGGCCTTATATCTTTCTTCTAATTGTCCCATTTAGATAATGACTAAATTTTGTTTCAGAGTGCAAAGATACAAAAAATGTGTGATATTCTGCATTTTTTCTAAAGAAATCGTTCTTTTATTGAAAATTATTAGGATTCAGAGAGAGTATTTATTAGAATTTAGTAAATTTGCAGCATGAAGAAGAAGATTGCTTTCATTATGAATCCAATCTCGGGAACGACGAGTAAGGACCGGATTCCTCATCTGATTGAGACTACACTCGACCAAGATCTATATGAGTATAATATTTTTCTGACGGAAAGAGCCGGGCATGCTTCTGAACTGGCGGTGAGTGCAAGGGATGAAGGAATAGACATCGTCGTTGCCGTTGGTGGTGACGGAACCGTGAATGAAGTGGCACGATCCATCGTACATTCCGACACGGCACTGGGTATCATTCCATGTGGGTCGGGAAATGGACTGGCTCGTCATCTGATGCTTCCCATGAACCTTAAGAAAGCCATTCAGATCATTAATCGTTGTGAGATTCATGATCTGGACTATGGTGTGATCAATGGATATCCTTTCTTCTGTACCTGTGGAATGGGGTTTGATGCGTTTGTCAGCATGAAGTTCGCTGAGGCAGGCAAACGCGGTCCGATTACATACGTTGAGAATGTCTTGCGTGAAGGATTGAAGTACAAGCCTGAAACCTATGAGATAGAAGACGAGAACGGAAAGATGCGTTACAAGGCCTTTCTTATTTCTTGTGCCAATGCTTCTCAATATGGCAATAATGCATATATTGCTCCGCAGGCATCCATGAGCGATGGTCTGATGGATGTTATCATCATGGAACCGTTTGATGTGCTGGAAGCTCCACAGATCAGCATCGACATGTTCAATAAGACGCTCGACAAAAGCTCGAAAATCAAGACCTTTAAATGTAAGAAGCTGCACATCCATCGGAAGGAAGCGGGAGTCATTCACTTTGATGGTGATCCGGTCATGACCGATAAGGACATAGAGATAGAACTGAAAGAGAAGGGTATCCGCATTATTGTCAACCCCGATGCCGACAAGAGTCTTCGTAAACCGAATATGCTGCAGAGTGCTGCTGCCGACTTATTCAATGAAATAAATGTGGTACGCGAAGACCTTACGAAGCAGACTCGGCATATACAGGCGCTTAGTAAGGTCCTTCAGCGGAAATTGAACTTCTGATTACCGCGTTCAGTCCTTGTCGAGATAGAAGTCATTCGTCAGTTCTTTATACCATTCGCTTTTCTCTCCCGTTGCAGTAAGCATGTTCTCACAGGTTATAAAAGTCTGTAGCGGGCGATGTCTGACAAATGCAATCAAGCTGCGTTTCGGTTGTTTCCCCGGTGTGGTCTTTATCTGGCATATCCTTGCCGGATAAAGTCCGGAAAGATATCCTTCACTGATGAATTCCTTTTCGTTGTCTGTTGGAATGATGGCACTGAACACACCGTCGTCCGTCAGTAGCCGACTGACACTTCTGAACAGCTCGGCAAACGAGAGACTGTCTGTATGGCGGGCAGCCGTGCGTCTTGCATCAGGATTCCTAAGGCTGTTAACGAAGAATGGAGGATTGGAGACAATGCTGTCGTAGAGAGGATGCTGTTGTTCAAGATGATTCCGGCAGTAGGATTGAAGTGTCTCTTCCTTCACAATGATTCTTCCCTTGAAAACACTCTCCCTGACATTCTCTGCTGCCTGTTTGCAGGCTTCAGCATCGATGTCAATGGCAGTGATGTCCGCATCGGGAAACCGCTGAGCCATCATCATGGCAATAATTCCCGTCCCTGTGCCAATGTCGAGGATTCGGCTGCCTCCTTGTGCCCACGCACCGAGCAGTACGCCGTCGGTTCCCACTTTCATTGCACAGCGGTCCTGATGAATGGTGAAAGTCTTGAATGTAAACATCCGGCAGTTATTTACGAAGAAAGGCTAACACCTGTATGAACAAGTTGTTAGCCTTTATACATGGTTTGTGACTCCCGCGGGATTCAAACCCACAACCTTCTGATCCGTAGTCAGATGCTCTATTCAGTTGAGCTAGGGAGCCTTCCCCTTTTTTATGATATGTTGCAGTCATTGAAAGTGATTCCGGCGGGATTCAAACCCACAACCTTCTGATCCGTAGTCAGATGCTCTATTCAGTTGAGCTACGGAACCGTAGCTTTCAAAATTGCGACTGCAAAGGTACGTCCTTTTTTTGAAATGACCAAATATTATGGCGACTTTTTTGATTTACGCCAATAATTATTCTTTTATTTGATCAGATCGACAGAACGCTTCAGGAATGCGTCAAGGGCAGCACCTTTCAACATGCCGTTCTGAAGAAGGGCAAGGTCGATGAGCTGGTGTACGATGCTATTGCCCTTAGCATAGTCGGCAAGGATGCTGTTCTTCTTGTCTTTCTCATCCTTCACAGCCTTTTCTGCTTCAGCTTTCAGGTCTTTGTCCTCCTGTGTGAGTTCATCATATTTCTTCTTGTCCTGTGTCTGACGAATGGCAGCAAGTCGAGCTTCACATCCTTTCAGTTCGCTCAGGATAGGCTTGAGGGCTTCTGCTGTATTGCTTTCAGTATCAGCAAGCACCTTCTTCACCAGTTCATGATCGGCATTCAGTACGATGGTGAACATGTCGGGCATCTGTGCATAGAATCCCATTCCGCTTTGATAGCGGCTCATGTCCTTCATTCGACGCATGTACTCACTCTGAGTGATGACAACCGGCTGCATCTGTTCACCCAGTGACTGTATCTCAACATTGAATTCCGTCTTCTCCATCTGAGGCATCTGAGACTTGAAGACCTGTGACAAACTGTCAGTCTGCTCAACACTCAGGTCTGTCTTCTTCCGGTCTTCCTTCATGATCAGACGGTCGATGATGTCACCGTCAACACGTGTGAACTTAGATTTCTCCAGCTTCTGCTCCAGCATTTGAGCAACAGGAGTATCCAGTTGACCGTCAAACAGCAGGACGCTGTAGCCTTTCTGCTTTGCTGTCTCAATATAGCTGTATTGTTCCTCCTTATTGTTTGCGTAGAGGTAGACGAGCATACCGTCCTTGTCGGTCTGTTCACCTTTGATGAGGGTCTTGTATTCCTCGTATGTGAAGTACTTTCCGTCAACGTCTTTTAAGAGTGCAAAGTCCTTTGCACGGTCGTAGAAGTCGTCCTGGGTGAGCATTCCATAGTTGATGAAAATCTTCAGGTCGTCCCATTTCTCTTCGTATTCCTTGCGGTTCTCGTTGAAGATACTCTTCAGACGGTCAGCCACTTTCTTGGTGATATACGTAGAGATCTTCTTCACGTTGGCATCACTCTGCAGATATGAACGGCTGACGTTCAGTGGGATGTCCGGTGAGTCGATGACGCCATGCAGAAGGGTGAGGAATTCAGGTACGATTCCTTCCACCTGGTCGGTCACAAACACCTGATTGCAGTATAGCTGAATCTTGTTCTTCTGCAGGTCGATATTCGACTGGATGCGTGGGAAGTAGAGAATACCTGTGAGGTTGAATGGATAATCAACATTAAGGTGTATCCAGAACAGCGGCTCATCCTGCATGGGGTAGAGGGTACGATAGAAAGACTTGTAGTCCTCGTCTTTCAGTGTTGATGGCGTCTTTGTCCAAAGCGGTTCGACATTGTTAATCACGTTATCCTCCTCGGTGTCCTGCATCTTACCGTCTTTCCACTCCTGCTTCTTGCCGAAGATGACAGGAACAGCCATGAACTTGCAATACTTCTGCAACAAGTTTTCGATACGCTGCTTCTCAAGGAATTCCTTGCAGTCGTCGGCAATGTGCAGAATGATATCCGTTCCACGTTCATCCTTCTCTGCTTCATCGATGGTGAACTCTGGGCTTCCGTCGCATGTCCAGCGGACAGCCTGGGCGCCTTCTTGATAAGAACGGGTGAGAATCTCTACTTTTTCAGATACCATGAAAGCAGAGTAGAAGCCTAATCCGAAGTGTCCAATGATGGCATTGGCAGAATCCTTGTATTTGTCAAGGAAGTCTGTAACACCTGAAAAAGCAATCTGGTTGATATATTTGTCAATCTCTTCAGCGGTCATACCGATACCGCGGTCGCTGATGGTGAGAGTCTTTGCTTTCTCGTCAAGACTGATACGGACCGACATGTCACCCAGTTCTTCTTTAAAGTCACCGCGGTCAGCCAGTGTCTTCATCTTCTGTGTGGCGTCAACGGCGTTCGAAACCATCTCACGGAGGAAGATTTCGTGGTCACTATAGAGAAATTTTTTGATGACGGGGAAGATGTTCTCAGTTGTAACCCCGATGTTACCTTTTTGCATAGTTATATCTTTTTTTTGTTAATTGTCTGCTTTCATGATTGCAAATAACGTGCCAAACTCCTTTGTAACCTTCCGTTTCAATGGTCGGTAAAAAGCCAAGGTTGAACATGAGACAGGTAAAAAGTTGTTTAAAAATGATGATTACGGGGAAAAAGTAGTACTTTTGCATGCAGTTTATTCCTTAAGAATGAAAGAAGAGAGAGACAGGCTTTGGAATGCCAACTATTGGAAGGTGATGACAGCGAACTTTTCCATGTCGTTTGCCTTTTATCTGCTTACGCCTTTGTTGCCGCTTTATCTGAGCGAGGATTTCAATGCCTCGAAAGATGTTATCGGACTGGTGCTGTCGGGTTATACGCTCACCGCCCTGCTTGTCCGTCCTTTCAGTGGCTTTGTCGTTGATAGTTTTCCACGTAAAAAGGTGTTGCTTGTGAGTTTGTTCCTCTATTTCTTGTTCTTTGGAACCTATCTGCTGGCGAGTTCGCTTCTGCTCTTTGCCCTCGCCCGCACGTTGCATGGTGCTCCCTTTGGTGCGTCAACCGTGGCAAATAGCACGATGGCTATCGACGTACTTCCTTCCTCCCGAAGAAGTGAAGGAATTGGTTTTTATGGTATCAGTAATAATATCGCAACAGCGATAGCTCCGTCCGTGGGTATTTTTGTCTATCGTTACGTCCATGACTTTGATGTGTTGTTCTGGATGGCTTTTGTCGTTGCTTTTCTCGGCTTTGCTGTGGATGCGACAATAAAGCCACGAGAGCGGCAGGTCATGAAAGACCGGAAGGCAGTGTCTCTCGACCGTTTCTTTCTGGTAAAAGGGTGGATGATAGCTTTAAATATGGTGTGTTTTGGTGTCTGTTATGGCGTGTTGAGCAACTACCTTGCCATCTATGGTAAGGAGACGATGGGAATAACGAGTGGTACGGGCACTTATTTCCTCTTGCTCTCCGCCGGTCTTATTCTCTCGCGGCTACAAGGTGCTGCTGCTTTGCGTAAAGGTCGGCTGACTCTTAATGCGGCTGAAGGGATCGTGATATCCACGATAGGTTATACCTTGTTTATATTAGTACCGCATGAGGTGGGCTACTATGGATCGGCTTTGTTGATCGGACTCGGCAATGGACATTTGTGGCCTGCCTTCCAGAATATGATGATCAACGTGGCAGAGAACAATGAACGTGGGACGGCAAACTCTACATTGTTGACCAGTTGGGATCTTGGACTTGGTCTGGGTGTCCTTTTTGGTGGTGTGATCGTTGAGTATTTTAGTTATTCGGCAGCATTCTGGTCAATCGTCGGCGTACATGTTGCCGGATTACTGATGTTCTTCCTTGCTACCCGTTCATTCTTCTTAAGTAGGAAGAAAGGATGAAAAAAACTCCCACCTTCGGGGAAGAAGGTGGGAGAGATTAATTGTCAATGGTTCCTGAACGAGACGACGCGTGTCAACTGGTCGTCAAGATAGAATGTCTGGAGACAAGTGTCATTGTCGAGTCTGTACTTGATACGGATGTAATACAGTTTCTTCGTCTTCGGACCTTCAGCGAATTGAATATCTTTCTTGAAAGCCTTGTCTTGTGCAGCTTCGGCACGCATGACCTTGAAGACAGAGTCTGTGATATGCTTCGTTGAATCAAGTGCGGAAAAACTCATCACCTTGAAATCATTGTTCACAAGATTCTCTTTCAGGAAATCCTTGACCAGCTTCTTCGCTGTAGATTTTTCTGCATCGCATCCGATAAGCAACAAGGTTGCAACCATGATGCAGGCAACAGTTCTAATACTTTGATAGAGACGCTTCATGTCACAGATGCATTATTGTTCGGGAACGCTTTTTAAGATGGCAAGCAGATGATCCCAAATCATCTGAACGGTTGGAATATGCAGACGCTCGTCGGGAGAATGAACACCACGCAGAGTAGGACCGAATGAAACCATGTCAAGGTTAGGATACTTCTCAGAGAACAGTCCGCATTCCAGACCAGCATGGATGCCCAGTACACGAGGATCCTTTCCGAAGAGTTTCTTGTATGTCTCTACTGTGATGGCAGTGAGCTTACTGTCAGCCCGCATTTTCCAAGCAGGATATCCGTCGCCTTGGACTACTTCAGCGCCAGCCAGTTGGAATACAGCCTTGATGGTTGCTGCCTGATTGTCGAGTGCACTCATCACGTTGGAGCGTTGGGATGCCACAATCTTTACCTGATTCTCTGTGGTCTCGATGCTTGCCACATTATTGGATGTCTCTACCAGCCAGGCGATTTCTTCGTCCTGACACATAGCGAAGACTCCGTTGTCCACAGCCTGCAAAGCCTGGATTAGCTTGGTGCTTGTCGATAAGGGGAGAACAGGTTCTGCATCAGTGCTGCACATCTCAAACTGCATGTTCTTCTCTGTCACATGATATTCCTCTTCCACCTCGGAAACGAAGACGTTCCAGTCGGCTTTCACATTCTCTTTCTTCTCGAATGGAACGGCAAAGATAGCAACACCGTCTCTTGGGATGGCATTGTGCAGCTTTCCGGCATTGTAGCTGGCAAGTCGCAGTCCATAGTGTTCTTGGGTCTGGTATAGGAAACGGGCAAGTGTCTTCAGGGCATTAGCGCGTTTCTTGTTGATGTCATCGCCGGAGTGTCCGCCAATCAGTCCCTTCAGGGATGCTTTCATGAAGAACAATCCTTCGGGGGCATCCTCCCGTTCGAAACGGAAGGTGGCAGTAGTGTTACGTCCGCCGGCACAGCTGACAAATATCTGTCCTTCGTCTTCTGAATCGAGGTTGATGAGCATGTCGCCCGTCATGAAACCGGCCTCCATTCCTTCTGCACCTGTCAGTCCCGTTTCTTCATCGCGGGTGAACACACACTCGAGAGGTCCGTGTTCAATGTCGTCAGAATCAAGGATGGCCAGTTCGATGGCACAGCCAATACCGTCGTCAGCACCCAGTGTTGTGCCTTTAGCCTTCAGCCATTCCCCGTCAACATAAGTCTGAATGGCATCTTTCTCGAAGTCGAACTCAGTATCGACCAACTTCTCACATACCATGTCCATGTGGCTTTGCAGGATAATTGTAGGCCGTTTTTCCATGCCCGGAGTGGCGGGTTTACGGATCAGCACATTGCCGGTTTTGTCCACAACAGTCTCAAGACCGTGACTCTTTCCGAATCCTTTCAGATAGTCAATCATCTGTTCCTCATGCTTTGAAGGACGAGGAATCTCATTGATTCTGGCGAACTGCTCAAAGACGCGAGCAGGTCTTAATTCATCTTTATTCATTTTATTTATGTGATTTTATTATGTAGTTTTGAATAAAATAGTTACCTTTGCATCCGCAAAATTAATAAAAAATGATACAAACTTTGCTATTGAGCGTGTTAATAATTGCTATAGCAATTGCTTTATTCTTGGTAAAAGTGCTGGTGAAGAAGGGCGGAGAGTTCTCTTCACAGCATATCCATGATAATGAAGCACTCCGTCAGAAGGGAATCCATTGTGTGATGGACCAGGATCGCGAAGCTCGCGAGGCCAATAAAGCTTTCTGATGTGCAGCAGTTTGCGAATAATATAAACAACATAGATTTAGAATGAATAGAAAAAACATTTTCCGTACAATGGCCGTTGCTGCCATGACAACATTGGTGATGACATCTTGTAATCAGTCGGCTCCTAAAGTTGACTCGAAATCGGATACAGGTAAGGTTGCCGCTGGTGAATTGAAGATTGCCTTCATCGAGGTAGACAGTATTATGACTCAGTACAAGTTCTGTAAGGAGTTCTCTGAGATTCTTCAGAAGAAGGGACAGAACATCCAGAATACTCTGGCAGCCAAGCAGCAGCAGTTACAGGCTGCCGGTGCTAATTTCCAGCAGAAGCTTCAGCAGAATGCTTACACCCGTGAGCAGGCCGAAGGTATTCAGGCCAACCTGCAGAAACAGGCTGTTGACCTTGACGCACTGAATCAGCGTCTCTCCAATGAGTTCCAGACAGAGACAGAGAAGTATAATACTGCTTTGCGTGACTCTATCCAGCATTTCCTTGCAAAGTACAACAAGGATAAGAAGTTTGGACTTATCTTGAGTAAAGCCGGTGACAATATTCTCTATGCCGACAAGGCATACGATATCACCAATGAGGTGATTGCCGGACTGAACAAGGCTTACAAGACTCCTCCTGCAGCTAAGAAGGAGACAGAAAAGAAGAAATAAGGAGTGACAAAAAAAGACCGTTACACTTTTATTCTCGCTTATTTCCGTGAGAAGATGCCTGTCGTCACGACAGAACTGGAGTTTGGCAGTGCATTTCAGTTGTTATGTGCCACTCTGCTGAGTGCTCAGTGTACGGATAAGCGAATCAATCAGGTGACACCTGCTCTTTTCTCACGTTTTCCCTCGGCAAAAGAAATGGCTCAGGCTGAGCCGGAGGATGTGCTTGAATATGTGAAAAGTGTATCATACCCCAATTCTAAGGCGCGGCATCTTGTTGAGATGTCGCGCATGCTTGTATCTGACTTTGACGGTGAAGTGCCTTCCGATATCGATCAGTTGACAAAGCTGCCGGGTGTCGGGAGGAAGACGGCAAACGTGATGCAGGCTGTCTGGTTCGGGAAGAGTGCCTTGGCGGTCGATACGCATGTGTTCAGGGTTAGCCATCGCCTGGGACTGGTTCCGAAAACGGCAACGACTCCCTTGAAGGTGGAACAAGAGCTCATGCGGAATATTCCTGCTGAAGATGTGCCCGATGCCCATCATTGGCTGCTGCTTCATGGTCGTTACATCTGTACGAGCCGTTCCCCGCATTGTGGGAAATGCCCGTTTGATGCTATCTGTCCGAAGTTATTGGAGAATTCGAAATTGTAAGAGATATTATGCAGGCAAAACGTATCTTAGATTTTCTCAAAGATATTGCGGCAAATAACAATCGTCCTTGGTTCCAGGAACATAGGGAGGAATACCTTGCATGCAAGGCTGACTTTGAGAAGGGGATAGCTCAGGCTATTAGCAGAATAGCTTCGTTCGACTCAGAAATCGTTCACTTGCAGGTGAAAGACTGTGTCTATCGTTTTTATCGTGATACACGTTTCTCCCCCGACAAGTCACCGTACAAACGTCATCTTGGTGCCTACATCTGCGCAAAGGGCAAAAAGGCTTTGCGCGGAGGCTACTACATCCATCTCGAACCTGGTAACTGCTTGCTTGCCACAGGGAGTTATTGGCTTCCGACAAATATCCTCACGTCGTGCAGAAATG
>Ga0247611_10002796_pt1 | contig 27091 bp, 20 predicted proteins | sample 177DNAGHGhighgp2_FD_192422 | JGI IMG/M metagenome (GOLD analysis project Ga0247611, IMG submission 192422) | Sheep rumen microbial communities from Palmerston North, Manawatu-Wanganui, New Zealand - 1770 DNA GHGhigh gp2 | ecosystem: Host-associated > Mammals > Digestive system > Stomach > Rumen... | reverse complement strand
ATCTATATGTGAACTCCATTTATCTGATTCTATATTTGATTCACAATTCGTAGAAGAATTTAATCTAAAAGATAACATTATTAAAATGGATGATAATAAAAATGGAATCTACACAAATGAATCATTAAAATTGCTAGAAGTTATTAAATATGATGATGCATTCTATACTAAAAAAATGGAAGACAAGAAAATAAGAACATATGATCATTCATTTAAAGGAATAAATGATTCGTACATTAAGAATGATAAATCATGGCATTTAACTGACTTAGAATCATATGTAAATTGTCCATATAAATATTATTTGAATAAAGTAATTCCTCTATATGATGATGACTTTTATAATAGAGCATTAGGTACTCTAATTCATCATGTTTTTGAAGATGTATATCATTCTGATTACAACTATGAAAAAGCCTTTAACGAAGGGAAAACTTTGTTCTACAATTTCTATAAAAATAATAACGCCAATACACAAGCAAAACATGATGCTTTTTTGAGTATGGTCAATTATTGGCTAGAAAAAATAGTTTTAAATTTAAGAAAAATATTCACAGAAAATATGCTTAAGATTGATAATACTGATAATGATAGTGAAATTCAAGTTGATTATCAAATTAACGATGGAAAAGAAACATATAATCTATCAGGTAGAATTGATAAGATTATCTGGACTAAAGCTAATAATAAAAAATATTACACTATTATAGATTACAAATCAGGTGCTGAAAGTTTTAATTTTAAAGAAGCTTTCCTAGGCAAGTCTATCCAACTACCTTTATATTATTATGCGATTGAAAACTATAATAGGAATATTGCTAAGAATTCTATCTTTGGTGGTTTTGCAATTCAACATTCTTATAGTAAAAAGATTAAAGATATTTGTAATGATGAAGCTATATTAAAAAATGGTATAATTAGCGGACTATTATCAAAAGATGAAGAATATATTCAATCTATGACAAGTTATCAAGATCCAACAAAGTTTTATGACTTTGGTAAATGCTTTGATAATGCATATAGAATAATTATGCCAAAGAACAAAAAATCACTTATATATAATTACAAACTTGATGATTTAGTTGATGATTCAATTAATGCAACAATACAAATTATAAAGAATATTTTAAATAATATTTATCCTATAAATCCAACTCCACTAGGCTTAACAGATAAATCTGATAATAATATGAGTTGTAATTATTGCGGGTATAAAGATGTGTGCTATAAAAATAGTAATGACTATAAATACTATCATGATGTAATTAATAATAAATTTAAACCTCTTGAATTAAATGAAGGAGGTGATTCTGATGAATAGAAATGATTTTAATGATAAGCAATTAGAAGCAATTGATGTTTCTATAAACAAAAATGTGCTAGTATCAGCAGCTGCAGGCTCAGGCAAGACAAAGACTTTATCAACAAAAGTATTTGAAATCATTAATAATAAAGAAATTAGACCATCAGAATTATTAGTATTAACATTTACTAAAAATGCTGCATATGAAATGAAAACAAGAATAATTAATACTTTCAAAGAAAATAAGAAGTATGATTTGGCAACTGAAATGAAATCATGTCATATTCAAACATTTGATTCATTTTCTTTAGAATTAGTTAGTAAATATGCTGGTGCATTAGGTATCGCTGATACTATATCTCTTATTGATGATTCAATTATTAGAAGCAAAAGATCATTAATTATTAATGAAGTATTAGATTACTATTACAAGAATGAAAAAGAAAGAATGGTAAATACTTTAAAGAAATTTAATACTAGAGATGATGAAAAAACTAAATCTATGATAGTTGATATTGATGATAAATTAGATAAAATGACTATTATTGATAGAAACAATTTCATAAATTTTTATGAAGAGATGTTCTTATCAAAAGAGAAGTTTGCAAAATTCTATGAAGATTACATTAACTATTATAAGAAGATATTAATTAAATATTTGCTTAATGCATATATAACAATTAAATCAGAAGGATTGTTAAACCTAAATGTAACTAAATCAACATCCATTGATTATCAAACAGTAAAAAAAATAAAAACATATCTTGAAAATGAAGATATTTTTAAGGTTGATTATAGAAAGCTTTATTTTGAAGATGATGCTTGTGATACTGTATATAAATTATATTTAGAATTAATTGATTCAAATCCTTTATTGTTTCCACAAAAAGTAATAGAAGTATCAAAAAATGAAGTATTTACTTCTAGGATTAAGAACAAATTACATAAGGCAGCTTTTGATATATTAAAATCATTATTTGTTTATAAGAATAAAGAAGCTCTCTTATTACCAAAGGTATTTGAAGTTTATGACTTAAATACTTTATATGAAGAATATTATTCATTTAAAGATGATATTTCATTAATGCTAGAAATAATAAAGAAAATAGATGAAAAAGTATTCGATTATAAGAAAATATCAGGAAATTATACTTATAATGATATATCTAAATTCACTAATGATTTATTAACTAATGAAAAGTATTATGACATTCAAGAAGCATTAAGGAACCAATATAAATATATAATGGTTGATGAATATCAAGATTCGAATGACTATCAAGAATCACTTATTGATAGTTTGATATCACTATGTAAAAGCGGTAAACAAAGCCATTTATTCTGCGTTGGTGATGTTAAACAATCTATTTATGCATTCAGAAATAGTAATGTAGAATTATTTAGAAATAGACAGGCTTTATATAGTAATGATAATACTGATAATATTGTTATAAATATGAATTATAACTATAGATCAGGAGAAGGACTAATTAATGATATCAATTATTTATTCTCTAATTATATGAGACTTGATAATGGCGGAATTGATTATACCTTAAATGGTGAAAAACTACATTATGATAAAGATAAGAATGTTTATAGTAAAAAATATGATAACTTCAAAATAGAAAGAATCTTACCTAGATTTGAAGGCGGTAAGGAATTTGAAGCTAAAGCTATTGTTTCTGATATAAAGAATAAGATTGAAAACAAATATCTAGTATATGATAAAAAAGAAGGAATAAGACCTTGTAGGTATAGTGATTTTGCGATTATTGCTAGAACTAAAACAGGTTTTACAATGTATCAAAAACTATTCTATGAGAATAATATACCTCTAAATATCATCTTAAAAGATGAACTAACAAATATAGATGCAGTTATTATGCTACAATCATTATTTAATTTAATTAACGTTAGAATGAATAATGATGAAAAGGGCGATATTATGCATTTATTCGCATCTGTAGCTAGAAGCTATATCTATGAATATTCTGATGATTCATTACATAAAATCTTAGTAGATAAATCAATGAAATCATTATATGATGATAAAATAATGAAAGATGTTGATTCATTTATTAAGAAGAATAAAGATAATGAATTTGATATTATTTTCTTAAACGCAATTAACCATTTTAAGGTTATTGAAAAGCTAAACTTAATTGGTAATGTAATTGATAACGTCAATAAAATAGAATCACTTTATAATCTTGTTTTAAATGAAATAAATAACGGTGAAGGATTAAATGATTTTATTGAATTATTTAAAACATTATCAAAAAATAATTTAAAAATTAATACAGAAACTAATATAGAAAATTCTAATGCTGTTGATATGATGACTATTCATGCATCAAAAGGGCTTGAAAGAAAGATAGTATATCTACCTACTTATTACAATAAGAGTCCTAACAAGAGTGATGGAACCGATTATATATTCTCTAAAAAATTAGGAATAATATTACCTAATTATTTAAAAGAAGGAAAACCAACTACAATCTTAAACTCTTTCTATGATGTTTTATCAAAAGAAAGTAAAGTTGAATCTGATGAATTTGTAAGATTGTTATATGTTGCCTTTACTCGTGCTGAAAATACTTGCTATATAGTTGGGAATGAAACTAGTGGTTTATATGAAGTTTATGATGGACTACCATACTATTATGAAATTGATAATGAAATATTAGATAAACATGATGCTATTATTGGAGTAGATTTAATTGATAAATATTACGATAGTATAAAGTATATCAGTGATTCATGTAACATTGGTAGAATATCTATAGATAGCTTAGATGAGAATCAAATAGATATCTATAATTATATGTTTAATAAATATTTTATTAATATTGTTAACTACCATAACAATACAGTTGGATTAATAATGGATAGGCTTGGAAATTATTACATTGATTATATCAATAATAGTCCTGATAAAATAACATATATATGTAAAATATATGGCTTATTTACGGGATATAATGATATTAATGACCTAGACGATTTAACAGTAAAATTATATGGTGAATTAAATGATATAAATAGAGTTAAAACTCATGAAAAAGCTCTTTTATTCTATAATGAATTAGAAGCTAAGCCTAACAGTCAAGTCAATTTAAGATACTTATCTTATGTGGTTGATTCACCTAAATATTTAGTAGAATGTAACTTTTCATTCTATGGGTTTAAAGATAATAAAAGATATATAGATATAGATAATTTATCTAAAAATGATAATATTCCTAATATTGATTTATCTAATTATGCAATTGATAATGAAGAGATTAAATTTGATAAGCTAATATCTTCTAGAGCATCAATTAAACTATCAACTGATGAAGAAAAAGAAATAAGAGAAAAACTAGATTATGGTACATATCTACATCACTTATTAGAATTAATTGATTTTAAAACTAAAGATACATCTTATATAAAAGATATAAAAGCTAAAGAACTAATAGATAAAACATTAAAACTTGAAGTATTTGATGATTTAGATAAAGCAAGTGTTTATAAAGAATATGAATATTATGATAATCTATATGATACTGTTGGTTCAATAGACTTACTCTATATAAAGGATGGAATCTATCACATTATTGATTATAAGAGTAGTGATATAGATAAAGAAGGCTATATTAATCAACTTCATTCTTATCAAAGAAATGTAATGGATAAATTTAATATAAAAAGTGAATCAATAAGATTATATTTAGTATCAATTACTAAACAAAGTTTTATAGAAGTAAACGCATATAAAGAATAGAAGGAATTCCCTTCTATTTTTTTATTATCTAAATTGACAAACATTATTATTTATAATATAATAATGGCGGAATGAATTTTAATACATATTCATTATTAATCAATAGGAGGGTAAATATGAAAAAAATTGATTTAACAAAGTATGGAATTAAAGATGCAAAAGAAATCATCTATAATCCAAGTTATGAAGATCTATTCAAGGATGAAATGGATAAGAACCTTGAAGGATATGAAAAAGGACAATTAACAGAATTAGACACTGTTAACGTTATGACTGGTATTTACACAGGACGTTCACCTAAGGATAAGTTCATCGTTATGGATGAAAACTCAAAAGACACTGTATGGTGGACAAGTGATGAATATAAAAACGATAACCATCCAGCTAGCCAAGAAGCTTGGAAAGCTGTTAAGGAAATTGCTCAAAAAGAATTATCTGGAAAGAAACTATATGTAGTTGATGCTTTCTGTGGAGCTAACAAAGATACTAGAATGGCTGTTAGATTCATTATGGAAGTTGCTTGGCAAGCTCATTTCGTTAAGAATATGTTCATTAAGCCAACTGATGCTGAATTAGAAAACTTTGAACCAGATTTCATCGTTTACAATGCTTCTAAAGCAAAAGTAACTAACTACAAAGAATTAGGATTAAACTCTGAAACTGCAGTAGTATTCAATATTACTTCAAAAGAACAAGTTATCATCAATACATGGTATGGTGGAGAAATGAAGAAAGGTATGTTCTCAATGATGAACTACTATTTACCACTAAAGGGAATTGCTTCAATGCACTGTTCAGCTAACACTGATATGGATGGAAAGAATACAGCAATCTTCTTTGGTCTATCAGGAACAGGTAAAACAACTCTATCAACTGATCCAAAACGTTTATTAATCGGTGATGATGAACATGGATGGGATGATAATGGTGTATTCAACTTTGAAGGTGGATGCTATGCTAAAGTTATCAACCTAGATAAGGATTCAGAACCTGATATCTATAATGCAATTAAGAGAAATGCATTACTAGAAAATGTTACAGTAGATAAGAATGGCAAGATTGATTTTGCTGATAAGAGTGTTACAGAAAATACACGTGTAAGTTATCCAATCAACCATATTAAGAATATCGTTAAACCTATTTCTAGTGCACCAGCTGCTAAGAATGTTATCTTCTTAAGTGCAGATGCATTTGGAGTATTACCTCCAGTATCAATTTTAACTCCTGAACAAACTCAATATTATTTCTTATCAGGATTCACTGCTAAATTAGCTGGTACTGAAAGAGGAATTACTGAACCAACTCCAACATTCTCAGCATGCTTCGGACAAGCATTCCTAGAATTACATCCAACAAAATATGCAGAAGAATTAGTTAAGAAGATGCAAGCTAACGGAGCTAAGGCTTACTTAGTTAACACTGGATGGAACGGAACTGGTAAACGTATTTCTATTAAGGATACAAGAGGAATTATCGATGCAATTCTAAATGGTGCTATCAACAAAGCTCCAACAAAGAAGATTCCTTACTTCAACTTTGAAGTTCCAACAGAACTTGAAGGTGTTGCAACTAATATCCTAGATCCTAGAGATACATATGCTAATCCAAAAGATTGGGAAACTAAAGCAATTGATTTAGCTAACAGATTCAACAAGAACTTCGTTAAATATGAAGGAAATGCTGCTGGTAAAGCTCTAGTTGCTGCTGGTCCAATTGTAAAATAAATAAATTAAGAGCATTCATTTGAATGCTCTTTTTTTTAGAAGACGCTTTCATTACTTTATTTATTGCATAAATAAAAAAAAGTAACTATAATATAGCGGGAGATGAAAGAGATGAGATTAGACAACTTAGATTTTGCAATTAGTGATTATGTAGTAAAGAAAACAGCTAACTATATTAATATTAGAAAAGAGTCATTCGAAGACTTAGATGAAAAGTACTATAATACTTTTAAAGAATATGTTGATACGCTAGCTCATGGGGAAGTATATTGTGTTGTTGGTTTTGATTTTCCTAATTCTAAAATTGGAAAATTATATGACTCTGGAGAATTAAATGATAAACAAATCCTAAGAGATAGTACAGTTGGAAAGAATATTAAGTATTATAAAGTAAAACATAAAAATGATAGTTATAGAGGATTATATTATCCTATATTCACAAATAAGGATGATTTATGTAACTATATTGATGAATTAATTGAAAATGGTGAAATTTCAGAATATACAATTTTAAAAAAATCAATTAAAGAAATATATAATGAATTTGTTAAAGATAAAACTTATAATGAAAAACCAATTAAAGGTGTAGTTTTAAACTTATATTCTGATAGAGTATTCCTTCATGGAACATTATGCAGATATATAAATAGTAACTTAAATAAAACAGTATGGGATGAATATCTAATTAAAGTAGGATACTACAGAAATCACAAAAAGAAAAAAGAAGCTGAAGCTAAGAAGGGCAATTAAGCCCTTTTTTCTTTCTTTAAAATAAAGTATAATTAATTCAGGTGATACTATGTATGATATTAAAATTACAGTAAAAAAGATTGCTAATAATTATGAATTAAGTAAGGAATATGAAAATTCAAACTTTTATGATGATATATCTAATTTATGTCCTATGAAAGTTGGAATGACTTTTATTTCTAAAAATGGAATTATGCCAGAAGGATTTTGCGATAGTGCATGGTATGATTTAAAACCATATATAGATAAACTATCAAATGGTATTTTTAATTTATTTAATGGATGGATGAAAAATCCTAAGAGTGCTATGGTAGCATGCTCAGATGGATTTAAACCAGTAATCTATTATCTAGAGGTGATAGAATGATAGAAGTAGTTAGTGTTAATACTATGAGAGAAAGTGATAAAGAAAAGATTAAATCATTTGGCTCTAAAGAACTAATGTTTGAAGCAGGCAAAAAGCTATATGAATCTTACGAATATAAAGGTAAAGTAGGTATAGTTTGTGGCTCTGGAAATAATGCTGGAGACGGGTATGTTTTAGCGAGTTTCTTGCCTAATGCTATAGTACTTAGAACATCTAGAAAAACAAGCGATGATGCGCTTTTCTTCTTTAATAAATTAAATAATGAAGTTATATATATTGATGAATCATATGGCTTTTCTAGTTTTGATATAATTGTTGATTGTATGTTTGGTACAGGATTTAATAAGGAAGTAGACGAGTCATATAAATCAATAATAGAAAATATTAATAAATCTAAAGCTTTTAAGATTAGTTGTGATATACCAAGTGGCTTAAATGGTGATACAGGCTTAGCTAAAACATGTGTTAAAGCTGATTTAACTGTATCAATAGGCTTTATAAAATCTGGTTTACTACTAAATGATGGAAAGAATTATACAGGTAAGATTATTAATAATAATATAGGTATTGATTTAGTTGGTAATTCATATAAACTAATAGAAGCTAAAGATATTAAAAATATATTTAGCAAAAGAAATGAAAATGCAAATAAAAAGACTTTTGGCTATACTGCCTTAATAGGTGGATCTAATGAATATAGTGGAGCAATTAAATTATCTAATTTAAGCTATTCAGCATTAAGAACAGGTTGTGGAATAGCTAAACTATATGTTCCAAAATCTATATCTGATTCTATAAAACCATATATGCTAGAATCTATTTTAGTTGAAGTAGAAGATAAAGATGGACATATGATTTTTAGTAATTTATTTAAAGATTTATCTAATATGGATTCTATCTGTATAGGTATGGGATGGGGTAGTAGTGATAGTTATAAAGACATATTAAAATATATCTTAGATAACTATAAATGCCCTATTATAATAGATGCTGATGGTTTAAATACTCTATCAAAAATAAGTGATATTAAATTAAGTGAAAATGTCGTACTTACGCCACATTTAAAAGAATTTTCAAGATTAATAAATAAGGATATTTCAGATATAAAAGAACATTTAATTGAATACGCTTATGAATATGCAAAAAATCATAATAATTGTACTATTTTACTTAAAGGTCCTACAACTATTATTACAAATGGAAAAGAAATATATTTAGTAAATAAAGGAACTGTAGGAATGTCTACAGCTGGATCAGGAGATGTTTTATCAGGAATCCTAGCAGGTATACTTGCTTATTCAAAAGAAGATTTGTTATTAAGCGTAGCTGCAGGTGCTTATGTTAATGGTTTAGCAGGAGAATTAGGTGTAGAAGAATTAAATGAAATATCTTTAATTGCTAGAGATACAATCATAAATATACCTAAAGCAATTAATAAAATTAATGAGAGCTAAAAACTCTCTTTTTTTATTTTTATATATATAAAATAAAATAATAATGTGATAAAATAGAAATGTATTAGATTATTGGAGGTACATATATGGCTAAATTCGTTTTAAATGATTTATTAAAGAAAGCTGAAAATAATGATGTAGAAGCAATGCTTGAACTTGCAGAAGCATATAAAAAAGGTAAAGATGTAGAAAGAAACATCAACCAATCAGTTTATTGGTATACAAGATGTGCTATGCTTGATAATGTAGTTGCTCAAAGAAATCTTGGAAAAGCATATTTTTTAGGTAGTGGTATTTCTCAAGATTATTCAAAAGCAATTATTTGGCTAACAAAAGCAACTGAAAAAGGCGACTTAGAAAGTAAAAACTTCCTAGGTATTTGCTATAGAGATGGTTATGGTGTATTAGTTGATTTAGTATTTGCATTCAAATGCTTTAAAGAAGCTGCAGAAGCTAATTATGCACCAGCTCAAAATAACTTAGGCTTATGCTATGATTATGGTTATGGCGTTGAAAAGAATAGTGCTGAAGCTACTAAGTGGTATCAAAAAGCAGCTAATCAAGATTATGCACCTGCACAATATAATTTAGCTATTTGCTGTGAAACAGGAAATGGAGTAGATTATGATTATGATGCAGCAGTTGCTTGGTATAAGAAAGCTGCAGAACAAGGATATGCTAAAGCACAATGTTCATTAGCTAACAGTTATTATTATGGAATTGGTGTTAAACAAGATTATGAAGAAGCATTTAAATATTATAAATTAGCTGCTGATCAAGGATACGCACCAGCACAAAACAATGTTGGTTATTGCTTTAAACATGGTGAAGGTGTTAAGAAAGATTATAGAGCAGCTGCAACATGGTTTAAATTAGCTTCTAATCAAAATAATGCTTCAGCATTAAAGAATTTAGGCTTATGCTATGAATTTGGCCAAGGTGTTGAAAAGAATATAGAAAAAGCTAAAGAATATTATATGCTAGCATATAACTTAGGAAATGAAGAAGCAAAAGAATATTTAGACAAGTTAAATGGAATTGAAACTAAGTCTGAATGGGGAGAATTATAATAGGTTAAAACATTTCAGAATGTTTATATAAATTTTGAACATAATATAGGAGGATATAAAAATGAGTAAAAGTAGTTCAAAAAATAGTTTATTAGAAGTATTCGCATACGTTGCCATCGTAATTAGTGCAATTGCGTGGTTATTAATTGGCTTAAACAATGCAATTGATCAAATCAACTTTGGTGGAAGATTAATTGGTGCACTTCAATTAGTTGCAACTATTCTTACATTCATCGTTGTTGCAGTTGTTGCATTTGGATTTACTAAGGGAAGAGGTACTGCTGTAAAAGTTATTTACTGGGTAATCGTAATTGTATTCTTAGTATGTGTAATCTTCGGTAACGTAACATTTAAATAAGAGGTATTAAAAAAATGAAGTTTGGAATTATCGGCGCCGGTAAAATGGGTAGTGCCATTGGTATGGGCGTAATTAGAAGTAACTTATTTACAAAAGATGAAGTTATATTTGCTGATAGTTATATTCCTAGAATTGAAGAGTTAAATAGCTTAGGCTATAAAACATTAAGTAACGTAGAACTATATCAAAATGCTGATATAGTTTTACTTGCTGTTAAGCCACAACAAATTAATGATATTTTAGCTGAATTATCTAAAATAGATAAACATGCAAAAACAATTATAACTATTGCTGCTGGTATATCAATTAGTCACATTAAATCTTATTTAAAGGATGTTAATGTTGCACGTGTTATGCCAAATACACCAGCACTTATTAATAGCGGTACAAGTGCTATTTGCTTTGATGATAAAGTTAATGAAACAGTAGTTAAAATATTTGAAAGTGTTGGAACTGTTACTATTATTACAGAGGATATGATGAATGAAGTTATCCCTTTAAATGGTTCTTTTCCAGCTTATGGATATTATTTTGCATTAAGCTTTATCAAAGCAGGAATGGCTGCTGGATTTAGTTATGAGCAATGTAAAGATTTAGTTTGTGGTTCAATGATTGGATCAGCAAAAATGATTCAAGAAGTTGATAAACCTATTGAACAATTAATAAAAGATGTTTGTTCTCCAGGTGGAACAACTATTGAAGGTGTAAAAGTATTTGATGAAGCAAATCTTGACAAAATTGTCAAAGATTGTTTTGATGCGTGCGTAAAGCGTGCATATGAATTAGGTAAAAAGTAGGAGTGATTTAATATGGCTTTAACTGCCGGAATTGTTGGATTACCTAACGTAGGTAAATCAACATTATTTAATGCTATAACTAAAACAAAGGTTTTAGCAGCAAACTATCCTTTTGCAACAATTGATCCAAATGTTGGTGTTGTAGAAGTACCAGATAAGAGAGTAGATGTACTTACACAAATGTGTAACCCTAAAAGAACTATTTATGCAACTGTTGAATTCACAGATATTGCAGGTTTAGTTAAAGGTGCATCAAAAGGCGAAGGTTTAGGAAACCAATTCTTAAGCAACATTAGAAACTGTGATGCTATTGTAGAAGTAGTTAGATGCTTTGAAGATGGTAATATAGTTCACGTAGATGGATCAGTAGATCCTAAAAGAGATGTTGAAGTAATTGATTTAGAATTAATCTTTGCTGACTTAGATATTGTTGAAAAAAGAATAGATAAAATTGCTAAAAAAGCACAAGCAAATGAAGAAGGAGCACGTGATGAATTAGCTTTAATGAAAAAGCTTAAAGAAGGGCTTCTTGAAGGCATTTCTATTAGAGATATGAATTTGTCTGATGATGAGAAAAAAGCTTTATCTTCATTCTGTTTCTTAAGCTTAAAGCCTATTATTTATATTGCTAATGTTGGTATTAATGCTAGTGGTGATGGTATTGATTTAAATAACCATTACGAAGCATTAAAAAAGGCAGTAAATGGTAAGAAGGTTATTCCTATTGTTGCTGAATTTGAAGAAGAATTAGCTGATTTATCAGAAGAAGAAAAACTAGAATTCCTACAAGGATATGGTCTTGAAGAATCAGGATTAGATAACTTAATTAAAGAAACATATGACTTACTTGGATTAGCTACATATTTTACTGAAGGACCTGATGAAGTTAGAGCTTGGACATTCAAGAAAGGTATGAAAGCTCCTGAATGTGCAGGTATAATTCATACAGATTTCCAAAAAGGATTTATTAGAGCTGAAGTAATAAGCTATGATGATTTTGTAACACTTGGTGGAAACTTACAAGCTAGAGACGCTGGTAAGATGCGTAGTGAAGGAAAAGAATACATAGTGCAAGATGGAGACATTATGTTATTTAGGTTTAATAGATAATGTTAGAGAATAACTTAAAACAAATAGATCCTAAAGGAGCAACAATTGTTTGCGCATCTAAATATGTAGGTAGTAATTCTATTAGAAAGATGTATAATCTTGGAATTAAGAATATGGGTGAAAATAGAGCCCAAGCTTTCTTAGAGAAATATGATGAATTAACTGATTTAAATATCATATGGCATTTTATAGGACATCTTCAAACAAATAAAGTTAGAGATGTTATAAATAAAATAGAATATCTTCATTCACTTGATAGTATTAAACTAGCTAATGAAATAGAAAAACATGCAAATAAAAAAATTAAGTGTTTTATTGAAATAAATAGTGGTGAAGAGAATAAAACGGGTATAAGTTATGATGAAGCATATAACTTTTACAATGAACTAAAAAAATATGACAAAATAGAAGTAGTTGGATTTATGACAATGGCTCCAAATACTACTGATGAAAATGTAATAAAAGGCGTATTTATGCGATTAAAAGAATTTAGAGATTCTATAGATAAGAACTTATTCTTATCAATGGGAATGTCTAATGATTATAAGATAGCTTTAGATTGTGGAGCAACACATATAAGATTAGGCTCAATATTATGGAAGGGAGAATTTTAATATGGGATTATTCGGTAAGAAAAAAGAAGAAAAGCCAGTTGATAACACACCTGCAAGACAAAAAATGATTATGGAAAATTTAACAGATCCAGATAAAGCAGTAGGCTATGCTGATAGTCTTTTAAAAGGAATTCCTCTATGCCTTGGATTTGGTGAACTAGATATTGATGAAGCTAATAAGATTATAGCTTTCCTATCAGGTGTTGTTTATGCTGTAGATGGAGTAGCTAAAAAGTTAAATGATAATGCCTTCTTATTCGCAAGAAAAGAAGAGTTCTTAGATGGCTCATTAAATGAATTTTTGAAGAATTTTAAATAAATACTTTAAAAATATAAATATTGTGATATAATATTTTAGGATATTAAAATGATGAAAAGAACACGTTCTAATATGTAATATTATAGAGAGCTTATGTTGGTGGAAATTAAGCATCACTTATTTATTAGAATATCATCTTTGAGTGCTTATATGAATTAAGTAATTTAAGCCGTTACCTGCGTTAAAGGATTTAAGTGCTAGAATTATTTTCTAGAACTAAGGTGGTACCACGTTAATTAGCGTCCTTAGATGGGCGCTTTTTTTATTTTCGAAAGGAGAATTATTATGGCTATTGATTACAAAGACACATTAGCTATGCCTAAAACAGCATTTGAAATGCGTGGAAATTTAGGTGTAAGAGAACCATTATTTCAAAAGAAATGGTATGATATGGATTTATATAAGGAAGTCTTAAAAAAGAATGAAGGACATCCATATTTTGTGCTTCATGATGGACCTCCATATGCAAATGGTAATATTCATATCGGACATGCTTTAAATAAGATTTTAAAGGACTTCGTCTTAAGATATAAAACAATGAAAGGATTCTATACTCCATATATTCCAGGATGGGATACTCATGGTCTACCAATTGAAGTAGCTATTACTAAATCTGGAGTTAATAGAAAAGAAATATCTACAGCTGAATTTAGAAAGAAATGTGAAGAATATGCATACAATCAAGTTGCTAAACAAAAAGAAAACTTTAAGCGTTTAGGCGTACTTGGAAACTTTGATGATCCATATATTACACTTCAACATTATTTTGAAGCTGAACAAATTAGAGTATTTGAGAAAATGGCTTTAGCTGGACTTATCTTTAAAGGCTTAAAACCAGTTTACTGGTCACCATCAAGTGAATCAGCACTAGCTGAAGCTGAAATTGAATATCAAGATATTACATCTAAATCTATCTATTTCAAATTCCCAATTGTAAACGGTGAAGGTGATTATAAGGATGCTAGCTTCCTAGTTTGGACAACTACACCTTGGACACTTCCAGGTAACCTTGCTGTTTGTGCTGGACCACTAATTGAATATGTATTATTCGATTCAAATAAAGGTAAAATGATTTGTGCTGAAGAACTTCTAAAATCTTTAAGCGCAGAACTAGAATTAGAAGATGTAAAAATCTTAGATAGAAAATTTGGTAAAGATTTGCTAAATCTAAAATATAAACATCCATTATATGATAGAATTAGTCCAACTATTAATGCAGATTATGTTACAACAACAGATGGTTCTGGATTTGTACATATTGCTCCTGGTTATGGTGAAGAAGACTTTATCGCTGGTAAAGAATATGGACTTGATATTTTAGTATGTGTTAATGATAAAGGTTATCAAACAGAAGAAGCTGGTAAATATGCAGGCTTATTCTATGAAGCAAGTGAAGATGTAATCATTGAAGATTTAAAGGCATGTGGTTCATTACTTAAATTAAAGCCTATTACACATAGCTATCCTCATGATTGGCGTACTAAAAAGCCAGTAATCTTCAGAGCAACAGCTCAATGGTTCGCATCAATTGATAAATTAAAAGATACTTTACTATCTGAAATTAAAAAAGCTAACTGGATTCCAAAATGGGGAGAACTAAGAATTAGTAATATGATTAAGGATAGAAAAGATTGGTGTATCTCTAGACAAAGAGTATGGGGAGTACCTATTCCAATTTTCTATTGTGAAGATGGTGAACCAGTTGTAGAAAAGGCTGTATTTGATCATATTGCTGATTTATTTGAACAATATGGATCAGATATTTGGTTCATGAAAGATGCTAAAGAATTACTTCCTGAAGGATACACTAACAGTCATTCACCTAATGGAGTATTTACAAAAGAAACTGATATTATGGATGTTTGGTTTGATTCAGGTTCATCTAGCCAAGCAGTATTAAAACATTATAATCTTCCATATCCTGCAGACCTATATTTAGAAGGTTCTGACCAATATAGAGGATGGTTCAACAGTAGTCTTATCGTTGGTGTTGCAACAACTAATAAAGCGCCTTATAAAGCCGTTTTATCACACGGATTTACACTTGATGGTATGGGTAGAAAAATGTCTAAGTCACTAGGAAATACTATTGATCCACAAAAGGTTGTAAACCAATATGGTGCTGATATCTTACGTATGTGGGTAGCTAGTTGTGAATACACTGCAGACCAAAGAATTAGTGATGATATCATTAAACAAGTTTCAGAAGTTTATCGTAAGATTAGAAACACATTCAAATTCTTATTAGCTAATATTTCTGACTTGGATAAGCTAGTTGATTTTAATGAATTAAATAATGTTGATAAATACATGATGATTAAGCTTAATGATTTAATTAAAGATGTAAATACAGCATATGAAAATTATGAATTTAATGAAGTATATAGATTAATTAATGCTTATATAGCCACATTACTTTCACCATTCTATCTAGACTTCACAAAAGATATTTTATATATTGAAAAAGTAGATTCAAAAGCTAGACGTGGTGTACAAACAGTACTATATCATACAGCAAAAACTTTAATTGCTCTACTTACTCCAATTATTCCTCATACAGCTACAGAAGCTTATGATTTATTACCACTTGAAAAAGAAAAAGATGCATATTTAGAAAATATGCCAGAAGCTAAAGATTATTCAGCATATGATGAATTAAAGAATAATTTTGATAAATTCATGGAATTTAGAAATGATATTCTAAAAGCTTTAGAAGATGCTAGAAATGATAAAGTTATTGGTAAATCATTTAATGCTAAACTTACAATTACTCCAACAAAAGAAATTAAAGAATTATTAGATAAGCTTGATTCTAACATTGGACAAATGTGCATTGTATCACAATTTGAGTTAAAAGATGTAGCTGATGAAGTTAAAATAGAAGTAGCTCCTGCAGAAGGATTTACTTGTTCTAGATGTTGGCAAATTGTTCCATCAGTTGATGAAGGAGAATTATGCCCAAGATGTAGAAAAATTGTTGATTTAATTAGAAAATAATAATAAAAAGGGTATGATTTATTTCATACTCTTTTTTTTAAAGAAATGTTATATAATTAAAGTATGAGGTGATTGGTATGAAAAAAATATTTATACTTATGTTAATATTTTCTTTATTCATTCTTTCATCATGTACTAATAAAGGAAATAAAACTAAAAGTAAAGAAGTTGTTGTAAACTTATGCTACATAAATTATGATAATATAATGGACAATAATGAAAACTTAGATATCATAGATGAAGGTTGTAAAATGGCTAAAGTTGATAACTGGAAAAACATATGTGAACCAAATAAAAAATACAGCTTTAAAGTTACTGTTTTAGAAGGATATTATATTAAAAGGTATGCATTTGTTCAATCATATTCTATAAAAGATGCTAAATTTAATACGGATATAAAAGATAATACAGTAGAAGTAATACCAATTGAACCAATTAATTATATTGTATTTGATTTTCAAAAAATAGAAGAATAAGGATGGTTAGATAATATCTTAACCATCCCTTTTTTTAATCTATAAATTTTAATCTATAATCCTTTGGAGTGTATCCTGTAACACGTTTAAAGCTTTCTGTAAAGGTTGATAAATTATCATATCCAACCATTAAAGAAATATCTTTTAGTTTTAGTTCCTTATTCTTAGCCATAATGGATTTTGCTTCGCTAATTCTAAGCTTATTTAAATGAACAATAGGACTATCATTCATATATGCTTTAAATGCTTTAGTAAAATATGTTGGACTATATCCGCTTAATAGCGCAAGCTTATCAATTGTTAAATCTATTTCTTTATAATGTTCATACATATAAATGATGATATTTTTAATATTTTTAGCATATTTCTTTTCAGGACGACGTCTATCTGTTTTATCACTTAATCCAATTTGCACTAACATTTCACAAATTAATAATTTAATTTTTTCATCGTTATTACTTGCATTTTTTATAAAGTTTAAACACAATTCAGCAAAAGAATAATTTATGAAAAATCTTGTATAAAAATATTCTTTATCAAAACCTAATTTGCTTTTTATTTCATTTAAAAAATTCATATCAATAACAATATCTATTACTTCAGATTCATCAAGAGGAAATTCTATTCCGTGTACTACATTTGGATTAACAGGATAAACATACCCAACTTCACCTATATAATTGGCTTTATCGTATATAAGTAGAGGTACTGTTTTTAATGGAATAATAAATTCGTATGCAAGATGAGAATGACTAAAAGGATAAATTGTTGTATTATTATTCTCATGATTATAATAGGCAATTGAAAAATCTTTAATTGTTCTATAAGACGAATAATTATTGATTGTGTTATATCCTCCACAATGGCAATTTGTTAATTCCATTTATAAACACCTCTTTTAAATATAATAACACAAAAATTCAATTTTTTGTATAAATTTCAATTTTTTGCTATAAATTATGTTACATATACTTATATGTATTTAGTTAACGAATAGTAAAATGTTATAATAAAATCGAATTATAATTATAAAGGAGGTAATTTTATGAAGCTTTTTAAAAGAATTATGATAGTCTTAATCTTTTGCCTAGGCTTATCATTATTTGCTTGCGGGAAAAAGGATACAAAAGAACCGACAACAGATGGAATACCAACAAGTGAAAAAGAAGTTTATACTTTAACTGTTATAAACGAAAATAGAGAATGTGGTTCTGTCACTGAATTCGATCATCAAAAGTTTGAAAAAGGTTGGTCAGCAACAATTGTTGCTTCTCCTAATCCTGGCTGTACATTCTTAGGATGGTATGAAAATGGCGTTTTTTTATCTGATCAATTAGAATTTACAATTGTATTTACAATTCCAGGAGATGAAGTAATAATTGCAAAATGGGCTAATGAATCATATTGTTCTTTAACAACTGTTAATTCAAATTCAAACGCAGGTATAATTACAAACTACACAAATGAATCGCTTGAAAAAAATTCAACTGTAAAATTACTTGCAACTCCTAATACAGGTTATGAATTTGATGGATGGTATAACGGAGAGTCTAAAATAAGCAGTAGTATTAATTATGAATTTACTATTACATCTAATTTGACATTAACTGCTAAATGGAATAGCATTTCAACAGATAATGTTGCTTATTTACTTGAACATTTTAATTGTGAGACTATTTCAGGTAGCTTAACAATAACAGGAGTAAAAAATGAAAATGTTAAAGAAATTGTTGTTCCAAACGAGGTACAAAGAATTGGCGGTTCAGCATTTGAAAATTTAACATCTTTAGAAAAAATTACTTTCACATCGAATATAACATTCTGTGGAGGAGAAGCATTTACAGGTTGTAACCAATTAGATGTATTTTATAATGGTACAATTAAACAATTTGTGTCTATATATTTAAGTAATGGAAATGGAAACCCAATGTGTAACGGAGGTAATTTCTATTTATTAGATGAAAATGGAAATTATGCTCAAAATGGTAATAGATATACATTAATAACTGATTTAATCTTAACAAATGATATTACAAAGATTGGTTATTGTTGTTTTAGAACTTTCAATAACCTAGAATCAATTTTAATTCCAAGTAGTGTTACTGAAATTGGTTTTGCCTCATTTGATGGATGTGATAATTTAACAAAAGTATTCTATGAAGGAGATTCTACACTATTTGCTTTAATTGATATTAATGATGATTCATACCTAAATTTAGATTGTATTTATTATTATAGCGAGACACAACCTACTACAACAGGTAAATTCTGGCACTATGTGGATAATAAACCATGTATTTGGGGAGAAGAACCTACTATTACATACACTTTAACAACAACAAATGATAATACAAGCGCTGGAACTTGTACAATTTATACAAACAAAGAATTTGAAGCAGGTTCAAGTGTTTCATTAACAGCAACACCAGCAACTGGTTATACATTTGATGGATGGTATAATGGAACAACTAAAGTAAGTAGTGATTCAAATTATACATTTAATATTAGTTCTAATCTAACATTAGTAGCTAAGTGGATGGTAGCGCCAGAAGATAAATACATTTTATCTACAGTTAATAGTTATTCAAATGCTGGATCAATTACAAATTATACAAATCAAGAATTTGATAAGAACGCAAGCGTTACTTTAACAGTAACTAAAAATACAGGTTATAAATTTGATGGGTGGTATAATGGCTCAACTAAGGTAAGTTCTGATTCATCTTATACATTTACTATTGAATCTAATTTAACTTTAACAGCTAAATGGAAAATTTATATTTCTGCATTTGCAAATACACCAATCGGTGGAACATATCCAGATTTTGAAGATAATGAATATGATCCAAATGAAAGTTTAACTCTTACAGCTACAACAAATCCCGAAACTGGTTATACATTTGACGGATGGTATGAATGGAATTATAGTGATGAATGTCTAGGTAGAGTAAGTGAAAATGAGACATATACATTTAATGTAACTAAACCAGCCATATATCAAGCTTACTGGGTAGCATATACAGTTACAACTAAACCTTGTTATAATTCAGGTAACGATGTTCCTGATAGCACATCATATTACTACATAGCTGGTGATTTCACAACTTTAGATGAAGAAAAAGTTACTGCAGGAGAAACTGTAACATTAGTTGCAGTTCCAAAAGAAGGATCAGTAACATGGATTGGTTGGTATAAACAAACTGGTAATCATACTGATGGTTATACTTACACATTATTATCAAATGAATTATCATATGATTATACAATGACTAAAGAAAATGTTACAATCGTAGCAAAATTCTTATTATACAAAGTAATTGCTACTGATTCAAGCAATAATCCAACTATTATTGAATATGGATATTATCCACAAACTCAAGAAACAGAAGATACTATTATTGCACAATTAAATACTAAATATGAAAATCTTCCTACAGCTGAAAATGCAAATGGTTGGACTGATTATGAATATTATAGTAGTGGAAATGTAGAAAGTTATATGTGGTATTTAGATGTAGACTTAGATAATGATGGATTTATGGATTATAGAGGTGTATATTTTATTAAATATAGATCGACTTCTACATCAGGCACTGCATATTCTACAGGATCTGGTGAAACTAACAATAATATTTATATAAATGGTTATAGAAAAGAAACAGTATATTGGTTTAAATATGAACCAATAATTTGGGATGTTGTTGATGATGCTGGTGCTGGTGATAAGAGAATTGTGTCTAGATATGTACTTGATGGACAAAACTGGTATATTGATGGCGCTGATAGACCTGATGGATTAGATGTTATTTCTCCAAGCAACTATGAACATTCAACAATAAGAACATGGTTAAATAACGATTTCTATTACAAAGCATTTGATTTATATAGACAAAAGAATAATACTCCAAATGCTACTGATAATAGTATTACATCAACTGGTAGTACAAATACTAATAATTATCTATGTAATGATACAGTTGATAAAGCATATTTACTATCTAGAGCGGAACATAAAGCATATTTAGATGGTAAAACATATGAAAAGGGTCGTCCAACTGATTATGCTAAAATACAAGGTCTAAATGTTGGAGATTCTGGAAGCTCATCAGGATATGTAAGTTGTTGGCTTAGAACTCCAGCTAATAGTGCAACTAGCGTTTTCAACGCTTCAACTAGTGGTGGATATAGCTCAAATCCTGTAAGAGAAGTAAAAGGTATTAGGCCAGCAATCGATATGATGTTATAGAATTTAATAAATAAATGTCAGTAGATTTCTACTGGCATTTTTCTTTTTCTAAAATATTTATATTTTATAAGTTTAATAATTTTCTTTAGTGTGGTAAAATAGAAATAGAGGTGTTCGATATGAATTTTAAAATGTATTTCTTACTAGATAGAACTAAATCTATTATGCCTAAAGATTTCATTGATATGGCATTAACATATCCTGAATTTAGCTTTGAAGTAATAGATGAGAAAGATGTCTTATTAAAATATAATGATAATAATATTATATTTGAGGCAGGAATCTATATTAAAGAAAAGTCTATAATTCCAAACATTCATTTGTTAAATGCCCAATATAAAAATATAAATATGCATATTGAACTTCCTTTAACATATCCAGATTACAAATTTAGTTTATTTGTAGATAAGATTACTTTGCTTGCGAAGAAATTTGATTTATATGTATATGCAGAATGCTTTGATGATGTCATTCCATTTAAAAAAGATGATATAATTTATGCATACAGTACAATTAAACATTTATATATGGAAAAATTCCCAGATGAATTTGTTAAATTCTATAAGATGGATAAAATTAGATTAACAGATTATTTAATGTATGAAAATGAATTTAATCATGCAGTAAAGCATTATGCAAATAGTGGAATAACTGTTCCAAAACTATTCTATTATATTGATGAATTAACAGTAGAAGTTAGTTCAACAATTGAATGGGATGGAACAACAAATATCTTAGTTCCGCCATTTATTGATTATGTACATTATAAATCAGATAGTGAAAATATGCTTATATTAGCTAAAGAATTCAATTTAACTTTAAAGAAGTTTATGGATAATATTCAAAGCTTCTTACCAGGAACAAAAGTTATATCTGAAAAGAAGCTAGTTAAGTGTCAAAAAGCATTAAAAAAGGCAAGATTTACAATGATTCCAAAAAAGTTTAAGGTTGTAAGTCAAACAACATTAATAGATTAGGTGATAATATGAAATTGAGTAAATATATAGATCATACACTACTTAAAGCTTATGCTAAAGAACAAGATATTTATTATCTATGCCAAGAAGCAAAAGAATATGATTTTAAAAGTGTATGTGTTAATCCAGATTTTGTTTCATATGCTAAGAAACAATTAGAAAATACAGATATTTTAGTATGTACAGTTATTGGATTCCCTCTAGGTGCAAATACTACAAAAGTTAAAGTATTTGAAGCAGTAGATGCAATCAATAATGGTGCAGATGAAATAGATATGGTAATAAATATTTCTAAAGCAAAAGACCAAGATTTTGATTATATTTATAATGAAATTAAAGCAGTTAAAGAAGCAATTAAAGATCATACTTTAAAAGTAATAATTGAAACATGTTATTTAAATGAAGATGAAATAAAAAATGTTAGCTTAATGGTTAAAAAGGCAAATGCTAATTTTGTTAAAACATCTACAGGCTTTGGCACAGGTGGTGCAACAGTAGAAAATATTAAATTAATAAAAGAAGTAGTTGGCGATTTTGACATTAAAGCTAGTGGTGGTATAAAAACAAAAGAAGATTTTAGTAAAATGATTGATGCTGGTGCAACAAGAATTGGTACAAGTAACGGAAAAAATCTAATTTAAGGAGGAGAATGTTATGGCTACTGCACATATTGATGCAAAAAATAAGGATATGATAGCAAAAATAGTATTAATGCCTGGAGATCCTTTAAGAGCAAAATACATCGCAGATACTTATTTGTCAGATGTAATTAGAATTAATCAAGCAAGGGGTATGCTTGGCTTTACTGGTTATTATAAAGGAAAAAGAATAACTGTAATGGGCTCTGGAATGGGTATGCCATCTATGGGTATATACTCATATGAATTATTTAAAATGTATGATGTAAAAACAATTATTAGAATTGGTACTGCTGGTGCTTATTCAGCTGATTTAAATTTATTTGATGTTTTGCTTGCTAAAGATGCATATAGCGAATCAACATTCGCAAGTGCTATGGGATTAACAGACAGTAATGTTTTAGCTGGTTCATCTGAATTAAATGCTTTAATAATGAAGACTGCAGAAGAACTAGAAATAGATGTTAATGAATGTAGAATCCATTCATCAGATGTATTCTATAGTTTAAAGAATAACTACTATAAAGAAGTAAGAGATCAATATGGATGTAAGGCTGTAGAAATGGAAACATTTGCCCTATATGCAAACGCAATGGCTTTAAACAAAAGAGCAGCTACAATTCTAACAGTTAGTAATTCCTTTGAAACTAATGAAGAAATGTCATCGTTAGAGCGCCAAAATTCATTAAATGAAATGATGTTACTTGCCTTAGAAGTAGCAATCAAATGTTAAAAGAAACTTTGAAAGTAAACTCATATTTTTTCTTATAAAATATAGATTATGGCTATATAAAAACATTTTAAACAGTGAAAAAATTTTCACTGTTTTTTATGTCATTTTTCATTAGTTTTTTGACAAAAAAAATTTTTAAAAAATTTCGTTTTTTTGTATTAAAGAAAAAGTGCTTTATTAAAGGAAAATCAACAATGCATTATAAAGTTATCCACTTTTCCACATTTTAAGTTTTATCGCTAAATTACGCCATAATACAATGTTTGTCCACATAGTTTTATAAACCATTTGCACATTTGACAACATTTGAGTTTATAAGATATAATATTTGTACATTGCCGCAAAAATATTTTAATAAATTAAATAGAAAAAAGGAGAGAAATAAATATGGTTTCTGAAATTATAAAAAGAGATGGTAGAACCGTTCCGTTTAACGAAACTAAAATTGCCAGTGCCATCTTCAAAGCTATGCAATCATGTGGACTTTCTGATTTCCAAAAAGCAGAAGACCTAGCAGCAAAGGTTTGCGCTACATTTGATGGAAAGAATATTAAAAGTCCAACAGTAGAAATGGTTCAAGATGAAGTTGAACGTGTATTAATGAACTCAGGATTAACTGATGTTGCAAAATCTTATATTCTTTATAGATCTGAAAGAAGTAAAGTAAGAGAAAGAAATACAAGATTAATGAAGACTTACTATGATATTACATTTAAGTCTGCATTCGAAAATGATATTAAAAGAGAAAACGCAAATATCGATGGTGATACAGCCATGGGTACAATGCTTAAGTATGGATCAGAAGGAGCTAAAGAATTTTATCTAAATCAAGTTTTACTTCCTGAACATGCTAAAGCTCATAGAGTTGGAGATATTCATATTCATGACTTAGACTTCCTAACTCTAACACTTACTTGTTGCCAAATCGATATTCTAGAATTATTTAAAGGTGGTTTCTCTACAGGACATGGTTTCTTAAGAGAACCAAATAGCGTTTTAAGTTATGCTTCACTTGCTTGTATTGCTATTCAAGCAAACCAAAATGATCAACATGGTGGACAATCAATTCCAAACTTTGATTATGGTATTGCCCCAGGTGTTATGAAGACATATAGAAAAATGTATGTTTCAAATATGGGTAAAGTATTATCTATCTTTGGTGTAGAAAATGCTGATGAAGCTGCTAAAAACATTTATAATAAGATTTTAGAAAATGATAAGGTTTATCCAATCATTGATGATAATAATGGTTACAAAGAAATTGAAGCTACTTATTTAGCTGATTTAATTAGCGATGAGCAAATTGCTGTTGCTCAAAGCTTTGCAAAAAGAGAAGCTTATAAAGAAACAGAAAAACAAACTTACCAAGCTATGGAAGCTTTAATTCATAACTTAAATACAATGCATTCAAGAGCTGGTGCACAAGTTCCATTCTCATCAATCAACTATGGTACTGATACATCAAGCGAAGGTAGAATGGTTATGAAACAATTATTACTTGCTACTGAAGCTGGACTTGGAAATGGTGAAACACCAATATTCCCAATCCAAATTTTAAAGATTAAAGAAGGAATTGACTATAATCCAGGAGATCCTAACTATGATATCTTTAAATTAGCTTGTAGAGTATCTGCAAAACGTTTATTCCCTAACTTCTCATTCATTGATGCTCCTTATAATTTACAATATTATAAGAAGGGCGATTATAAAACAGAAGTTGCATACATGGGATGCCGTACAAGAGTTATCGGAAATGTTTATGATCCATCTAGAGAAATCGTTACTGGTAGAGGTAATTTAAGTTTCACTTCAATTAACTTACCAAGAATTGCTATTGAAGCTAATCATGATATAAAGAAATTCTATACAATGTTAGATGAAAAACTTCAATTAGTTATTGATCAATTAATGGCTAGATTTAGAATTCAACAATCTAAGAAAGTATACAACTTCCCATTCTTAATGGGCCAAGGTGTATGGCTAGATTCTGATAAATTATCTAAGGATGATTCAGTTGCTGAAGTTATTAAACATGGTACATTATCATGTGGATTCATCGGACTTGCTGAATGTTTAATCGCTTTAATTGGTAAGCATCATGGAGAATCTCCTGAAGCTCAAAAACTAGGATTAGAAATTATTGGATATATGAGAAAACGTCTAGATATGGAAAGCCAAAGAACTGGACTTAACTTCTCATTACTTGCTACACCTGCTGAAGGTTTATCAGGTAGATTTGTTAAATTAGATAAAGAAAGATATGGAATTATTCCAGGTGTAACTGATAAAGATTACTACACAAACAGCTTCCATGTTCCTGTATATTATCATATTTCAGCATTTGATAAGATTAGTATTGAATCTAAATACCATCCTCTAACTAATGCTGGACATATTAGTTATGTTGAATTAGATGGTTCTCCAACAAAGAACTTAGAAGCATTTGAAAAGATTGTAAGACACATGAAGGAATGTGGAATTGGATATGGTTCAATCAACCATCCACTTGACAGAGACCCAGAATGTGGATACTCAGGCGTAATTAATGATGTATGTCCTGGATGCGGAAGAAATGAAGATGAAGTTAAATTCGAAAGAATTAGAAGAATCACAGGTTATTTAGTTGGAACACTTGATCGTTTCAATAACGCTAAGCGTAAAGAAGTAGAAGATAGAGTTAAACATGGAATCTAATAAAATTAGAGTTGCTGGATTAACCGATGATTCTATAGTTGATGGAAAAGGATTTAGATTCGTAATATTCACTCAAGGATGCCTTCACCATTGTAAAGGTTGCCATAACCCTGAAACATGGGATATGAATGGTGGAACGTTGATGGATATTGATGAAATAAAAGAAAAAATAGCAAGAAATGGTTTGTTAGATGGAATCACTTTTAGCGGTGGAGATCCATTCTATCAAAGTGATGCATGTGCAAATCTTGCTAAATGGGCTAAAGAAAGAGGCTTAAACATTTGGGCATATACCGGATTTTTATATGAAGAACTATTAAAAATGCCTGAAGTAAAAGAATTCTTAGATTTAGTCGACGTGTTAGTTGATGGACCTTTTATACTGGAAGAAAAATCATTATTACTTAATTTTAGAGGATCTAAAAATCAAAGAGTAATTGATTTAAACGAAACAAAAAAGACTGGCATTGTATCATTAATCGACGTTGATGATACAGATAAATAGGAGCTAAAAACTCCTATTTTTCTTTTATATGATTAATATAAAATAGAAATATTGTAAAATAATAGTTAATGATATATAATATAAGTGTTTAAGGAGGATATTTAAAATGAAAAAAATTGAATTAAATGCGCCTTTAAGATTCGTTTTAGTAATTCTTATTTGGCTATTAACTTTTACTGTTGTAAATTTA
>Ga0247611_10002795_pt1 | contig 27098 bp, 33 predicted proteins | sample 177DNAGHGhighgp2_FD_192422 | JGI IMG/M metagenome (GOLD analysis project Ga0247611, IMG submission 192422) | Sheep rumen microbial communities from Palmerston North, Manawatu-Wanganui, New Zealand - 1770 DNA GHGhigh gp2 | ecosystem: Host-associated > Mammals > Digestive system > Stomach > Rumen... | reverse complement strand
TCACCAATACCTTGTCGTTGTCGAAATCGCCGTAGATACCGCTGTTTGTAGGTACTGCCGTAACCCAATTTGCGATGTGCATATCTGTGTCGTCACCAACGGGTACTGTATTTCCTGAATGATCAACGCCCGAATACAGATAGCCCCACGTATCCAATATGTAGTCCTTGTTCCATACGATAAGTGTACGCTCGTTCTCATCCTCGTGCGACAATGGGCCGAAATTACCCCTCGTGAAACCGTAGTACATATTTGAAAGGTTCTTTTCCTCTCCCGTCTCCTCATCGTACATAAGGTTATAGAAGAAGTCTCCCAATCCTCCGTACAATGTAACAGAATACTTCACGATACCGTCGTTCTCCGTCACTGAATCCAATGATATGTAGCCGTTCTCGACTATCTCTCCCTTGTCCCAAAACTCGAACTCCACGCGCTTCTTAGGGTTGAAATTGATACCTGTGACGTTATAGGTGATGCTGCTCCAAGGATAGCCGCTCGGTGCTTCCTGTATAATGCCGCTCTTGTTTATAACGCCTCTGTCCAATACCCAAAAATCACCGAATATCTTGTTGTTGTTGTCCGTACCCACCAACTCAACGGTCTTGCTGTAAGTATTTTTTACTGCCTGTGGATTTTCTGTATCCGTTGCCTTGTATGTTAAAGCTATTTTAACATTTGTGGTGATGTCGGCTTTCATACCGTTGATGAAAAGCCCGTCCTTTACGTCCGTACCTATTGAAGGATCAACGGTTTGGTGTACCACGAACCAACGTTCATACAGTTTGCCTGAATAGATACCCGTGCCTGATACCTTTACGCTGTGGCTCTGTGGTAAATTGGTATAGTTCCTCGGTACTGTCACAGATAAAGTAGCCGTACTCTGTGATATGTTTGAAAGTTCTGCTGTCACCTGTGATGATTCCGACACACACGTAAGTCCTGAAATGTTATTGAACTGTACGCTCGTGTTTACCGTGCCTCCTGAGAATGTTATGTCATCCTCTTCGGGATTTATCCTCAATGACTCCCATTTCTGCGTCACATATACGTTCTTGCTCTGTATTGAGCCGTAATTGTCACGCCCGTATACAGTAACGTATCCCTGTCTCTCACCGTCAACGCTCTCGTCTACGATAATATGTAAAACATTTTCGCTAACGTATGGGTGTAGCCAAGAATTGTAAGCTGTTGTATCTGTATCTATCGTATCAACCTGCATACGTGTGTATGAAAGCTGACTCTCAAGATGCTGTGCGTCCGCTGATGTCGTGAAATGGTCGGGGTCTGCGTCTATTCCGCAATAGTATCTTACCTCTAAATTGAAAGATGCCTCGTTTGCGAGATAGTCGTCTGTCTCCACTACGGAAAGTGTTAAGATACACTCTAATTCATCCTGTGCCGTCCAAGTGTACTCTATTCCCTGTCCGTTGTATACCGCTCCGATTATATTGCCGTTTATTTTTACGGTGATCAACGAATCAGAATCGGTATATACGTATATTTTTGACTTCTGACCAACGATTTTCGAGCCTGCCACTGAGAAACGCAGATATGGCATAGTCTTCTCCCATACCTGTATTGTTCCAACGTTGCCGTCGAATGGTGTGAAATCGTCATCCCCGTCCTGATGAACGTGCAATGTCTTTTCTCCTATCTCGTCTGGAAGATAGTTGAAACATATTCCATACGTGTCTCCTGACCAATCGGGGAACGGATTACCCGTTATCTCTATGTTCTTTGTATCAGAATATTCAACGTTGCCGAAATACCAACGTGCCACCAACGTATAAATGCCGTTATCGTTGAATGACGTTGACATCCAATCGTTGCAGCCTGCGAGTCCTATATAGGTTGTCTCTCCCTCGTAAATGTATGAGTATGAGACAGGTATGTTACCCTCTGACTGCAAATCGGGGTCGTATCTGAATGAGAATGTGGTTCCCTGTGTGAATACAAGTTGGTCGGGGCTGAAATACCACTCTCCCGTTACTCCTGATGGAATAGGCGGTTCGGGTGTTGGTTCCTGCTCATCTATATGATATGAAAGCCTTACCCTAACGTGGTCTCCTGCTTCTCCGCCGTATGTGCCGACATCGATTAAATGCGTGAAATTATCCGCTGCGTATGGTATTGTAACGACTGCCGTATTGGTGTCGTATGCCTCCAACGTCTGATCAATATAGTCGAATGCCACGCTCATATTGTTTGTTATGGTCGTGGTATGTGTAGGGTTAGATACCAACAGTTTGAATGGGCCTGTGTATTGGCTTGGTGTTGTCTCGTATTGAGGTGCGAACATACCCACGCCGATATTACCGTAGCCCATAGATGGTACCCAGGCATCACCGTTGTCTCCCGTGTATTCAACCCTTATCTCGTCGAATGTATTGAGGTTGAACAAGCCTGCCTTCGTACCTGATGCAATATCCCTTAATTTGAATATAACATTAACGTCGGTATGAGGCTCCGCATAGTCGGGTGCTGTTATCCACGATGACTCATATATGTAGTACGTATTCTGTGTAATGGCCTTGTTTGACTGCGGTGACGTTGTTTGGAATGTCATACCGCTGTAGTCTCCCTCCACGAACTTCCAACCTATCTCGCTCTGTACTATCTCCCTGTATTTTGAGAACGGCTTTACGGAAACGGTGTTTTCCTCCGCATATAAATGGTCATATACCTGCTTCTCTGAAAAGCCCGCATATCCCGCGTTGTATGGATAGTAAAGTGCCGTATACTTGAAATTGCGTGTATTGCCTGACCTCTCCCAACTGAACTCGAATACTGTGTCCCCGTTGGCGTTCAATAGTTTACGTCCCTGATAGCTGTTGTCTCCCTTGTACCAACTGTTTGTATGCCAACCCCACTCGTTATCCTCCGTAGGTGCGTATGGGTCGTCGGGGTCGGGCTGTGGTTCGGGCTGTGTCTCCTGTGTGGAAAAATATATGACGTTACAGATACTGTCCGATACTGTCTTGCTGATAGGCAATGAAACAAAAACTGATTCCGTACTGTATTGGCAATAATCGTTCCAAAATGAGTCGCGCTCACTCTCTACGTCATACATATCGTATGGAACCACGTAGTTTGCAGCCGTGACGTATTTTCCCGTGTCGTTGAAGGTTATAGGTACTGTGATGTCGAATGTCCTTGCAGAACCGTTATACACGTATTGGTAGCCATCAACCCTCCAACCACCGTATTTGTCCATACCTCCGCCGATTCTGACAGTCCAATCCTTATTGGAAAGGGCTGTCTTAACCTCGTCGTAATCCTTGTTGTCATCTTCGGGATAGTAGCGCAATGACATAGAAAGCTCAATGGTGTACCATAGTTTTCCGTTTATTGTCCTCGTACTTTTGTACGGGTTTATCCATACGCTCCATCCGAGATACTTGTTCTCAAAATACTTAACCGTTGCCATTCGTTAAAAAATGTTAATGAATTTGGTTATCTCTCTTTTTTTTATTATATTAAAACTCAATTACCGTAGGCGTACCCGCGCTTGAGATATTGTCTTCGGGTATCGTCAGTGTAATCTCGCCGTCCTGTATTGAATAAATACAGATAGTTCCCTCATCCACGTTTACCCGCAATGAATTTGGATATGTGGCGTGTATCCTTGTCTCTGTACGTGGCGGATATACCGTAATCCACTGTTCCGTGACCGCGCTTGCATACTCTCCGTTTGACGTTGCAGCCTGTGATGCCCTTATCTTCAACGGTCTCGTCTCTCCCGATACGTAGTCTTCGGGTATTCCACGGCTGAATATGTAGTTGTATCCCGTAATGGCTGATGTGGGTGTCGGGTTTATGTTCGTTATCTGTGCGCCATTATCCTTGTATATTCCTGTGTATACGGGCTGTCCGTCGCTTGGCGTGCTTATAAGTACGTTAAGAACCTCCCCTGCGTGTATCTTTCCCTCGTTCAATACGGTAATCGTCAAATCGGGTATTGCGGGCTGTGGAAGAATGTACTGTCCCCTCCATATGTTTTCGGGTACTTCGTTCCACGTGTAGTCGCTCTCGTCATAGTACCTGTCCTGCTTTGCCTTTATCTTGAATGCTGTCTGTACCGATACCGTAGATGAGCTGTATTGATCACCGTATGTAATCGTATATGCGCTTGAAATCGGGTTTGTTACCGTCTCCCACGTCTCAGGTCTCTCGTGCCATACCCACTCGTGTACTAATTTAATAGGGTTAGGGTTAGTTGTTGCCGATGCGTTGAACTGTACCGTCTCTCCCCACGTATATGCCCTGTTGTAGTATTGCTCATTTTCAAGATAAGGGGCTATAGGCTGTAGCTCTTCCTTGTCAGTCCATACTTTCAGGTCTGATTCCTTCGGGAAATATATCCTTGCCCAATCTGTCTCGTACTCCGCGTATGGGAAATTGGTTCCTTCGGGGAATATGAACTTGAGCTTCACGTACTGTATGTCCTCGTTGAGCGTGTATGTGTCGTATACTTGGTCTGATGCCAATACTGAATGCGTAGCGTCGAATGTGTAGCCGTTACAGTTTACCCACTGTGACTCTGTATTGTCAGTATATTTTACCTTCCTCTGTACGCTTATTGTATATGGGAAACCGTTGTAGGTCTCATATACCCTTACGTTGTAGTACCACTCTATCTTCCAAGCGTTGCGTACCGTAGGTGAATACCAATCATAGTATGCGTAGTCTCCCAATGTGACCATACTTGACAAATCACCGTTGTATGTGAGCATAGTGTATGTACTTGCGCTGTTGAAATTGGCTGTCTCTGCCTGTGATACCTCCAACTTGCCTATATACGTGCTTCCTGCCTGCTGATCGGTGAATGTGAACGTAGTACCTGCCGTAGTGTCCCCTGATGAATACAGAATCCAATCGCTGTTGTTTTTCCTGTATGCGTCATAGTGGATATTGTTGCTGTCCGTGTTTGTCGTTGAGGCTGATACCGTGTATGACCAATCTGTACCTGTGTGTGCGCTGCTTATTATGTGGATTGAAAGTGAGGTGTCTCCCTTGTCCTCCCATATCTGTGCCTCCGTTACGCCCGAATTGTAGTTGAATGTCTCCTCTGTATGGAATGACAGTGTAGAATATCCTGCGACTGTAGGCGTGTAGTCTATCGTACCGTTAGGGTTCTCTATCGTTCCTATCGTTGTACCGTTCCATTTTACTGTAATGTCTGAATCCGATGTGGTATTGGCGTATATGTGCCTCTCACTTCCCACTTTTGCGTCTCCCGTTACGGTGTATGTCGTTGTGGGGTCTAATTTTACGTGTTCAATCGTTACCGTTTGGCTTGTCGTACCTGAATCGTAGTTTGAATCACCCTCTGCGTCTGCCTTTATAACGACTGTTCCGTATCCTTGATGTGTATATGTGAACGTACCCTCGTGTGTGGCCGAACCTATCTGTGTATTGTCTGCATATACTTTGATCAGTGTATTGGTAATTGCTGATACCGTTATCGTCATAGGGTCGTATTCCTTGAATGTACCCTGAATATCCAAATATACGCTGTTAGGTAGCTTGCTTATCGTTATCGTCTCCGATATTGAGGCTGATGTGTAGTTCTGCGTTGATGCTATCGTTGCGTCTATCGTATGGTCTCCTGTGGTTGAAGGGGTGTATTCGACATATCCGCCCGTGTAGCACGTTCCAATGGTTGTCTGTCCCTCCTTAAAGGTAATGAGGCCGTCAGAATTGCTTGTGGGTTTCAGATACAGTGTATTGCCGTACTCTGTTGTTCCCGATACCGTGAATGAAAGTGTGGCTGCTGCCTGTGTTATGACTACCGAGCCTGTTGTTGAGCCTGAAAAATATGAGGCCGTCTCTGCCAATGTAGCTGAATAATTATGCGTTCCTGCTGCATAGTTATGCGATACTGTGTCCCCGTTGTATCCTGTACCCAATACCGTCGATGTATCTGTGTCCGTTACGGTGATCAGGCCGTCGGAATTTGTTGAAAGGCTGAAAACCGTTGTGTCCCCGTATGTGCCTCCCGATACTGATACAGATAATGTAGGCGTGAGTCTCTGCATAGTAATGCTTCCTGTCAGCCACTCGCCGTAGTACCTTGACGTTGCTGCGAGGTCTGCCCTCCAATGGTGTGTTCCTGCCGTTGAATAGGTCGTGGATACTGTATCTCCGTTATATCCTGTGCCTATTGTAGTTGATGTGTCCGTGTCGGTAATCGTTACCAATCCATCTGAATTAGTTGAAATGGTGAATACCGTAGGCTGTGCCATAACGTTCCCTGATGCCGTTACGGATAATGTAGGTGTTGTCTTACTTGGGTAGAATCCGCTTGTGCTGTCCTTTGCGCTGTATTTTCCCGTAGCTGCCACGCTTGCTATGAACTCCGCATAGGTGTCGGCTTCCAAGTTGCCGTAGTTAGTCCACGTGAATGTGGCGGGGCTTGACTGTGCGGGGAATGTTATCTTCGTTACGCCTCCCTGTTTGATCACCGCGCTAATGGGTGAATCACTGTCCGTAGTGAACGTTGCCGTACCCGTAGTGACCATAGTACCGCCGTGGAAATCGGTCTGTGTAATCGTCGGTGCTATTACGGTAAGTGTGAAATCGTATGTAATGGTTTTTGTCTCATATTGCGATGTCTCTGCCACCGTTGCCGTTACTGTATAGTTGCCGTAATGTCCGAAATCGTGTGTGACCGTTCCCCCGTTGTACGCTGTTCCTATGCTTTGGTTGTTGTAGTATAGTGTTACGAGGCCGTCGCTTGTCGTTGTTACGTTGAATGTGGTTGCCGAGCCTGCCCAATGTGTTCCAGGAATGGATACCGATAATGTAGGCTCTGATTTACTGTCTCCCCTGAACTCGCTTGACGTAATTGACGTGTAGAATTTTGAATGCTTTGTGTCGTAGATACCGAACTTGCTGTCTGAATCCCTCTTTGCGGGTACGAAATTGTATGTCTCCGTACCTGCGCTGTTCATAACCTTCAATCCGTGGAACTTGTATTCCTTGACGTTAGGGTATGACGAAATGTAGAACGGGCCTCCGAAAACAGTCTTCCTCGTGCTTGAGTATGTAGTGACTCCGCTGTCGCCCAATGACATCACGCTCTTGTCAAAACTTCCCTCGTCCTTGTCGTTCAACTGTCTTGCCGCTGAACCGCTCCACGTCTTTACATAGTATGTGTGGGTTATTCCGCTCTTGAACTGATCAGCCGTAGGGGTTATCGACGTTGTTTTCTTCGAGCCGCTGTTAATCACATATGTCATCGTTCCGTCTATAATGTCGAAACGGCTTCCGATGTTGGTTGTCGATGGCTGCGTGCTGCCTGATGAACCGAAGAAATAAAGGCGTTGGCTGCTTGTGGAAATGGTACTGTCCCAAGAAACCATAAGCTCGAAAAGGTCGGTGCTTTTCCACTGCCAATCCAATAGTGTCTTAGCCAATCCACCGTTGTTGTCAATCCACGGTAATTCTGTATATCCTGTAGGTAATGCCATAGTTTTTCTCTATACGGTTATAAATTGCTCATTTTATCTTATGTCCTGCTGCCTTGAATCAGTAGCCTCGATGGTATAAGTGTACAGTTTACGCTTCTGATTCCTGTAGGTCTTCACCTCGTATTGGTTAGTGCTTATATTGACGGGGATAATTTCCTGTGTATCAAATACTTGCAGATATGCCAACGTTGAATCGAGTACGTTTTTCATCTTCTTCGACTGCTTGTCTGTGAGGTATGGTGTGACGAGTTGCCACTTCCTTGTCTTCTGTCTGAGATAGTCGGTATTGTTATGCTCATTTGTTAAATTTATGTACTCTTTTTTGTATTGGTTGTTTTTCATCTGTGCGGATTCTTTTCCGTCGAGTACGAGCGTGTCCCATCCTCCGAGTCTGTTCATATAATAAAGGCAATAGGGCTTGCACGTATCCTTGACCGTGTATGTCAGTCTGTCCGTTCCTGATGTTACCTGTATTCCCGTTGATCCGTATGGTATGTTTGCCACCACTGTATTGAGATATGGTGTCATAGTGTATGTGGACGTGCCTGTAGGGTTGAACGTGACGGTAATATTCTCCGTTGTGTTGTTTTGGCTTGTCCTTCTTGCCGATACCGTGAATCTCTGTCTTGGGTCTATTGTTGTGAGGATAGGGTCGGATATTATTGTATTGTCGTTATCCTCGTATGAGTAGTCGTAATATGCCTTGTATGTGGCGTATTCGTCCTCTGTGGTGAATGAGTCCGTTGATACCGATACGTATGCCGTAGTGTGTGCGTTGTTGTTCTGTATCCCGAATGTATTGAGGTCTAATGTCGGTCTTACGTAGTCTTTCATCACCTTCTTGGGATAGATGTATGCCCTTGAGCCGTCCGATGTGTATGTATATCCCTGATAGACGTAGTTGGAATCGATCATAAACCTGTATCCCACGTATTCGTTAGGCCCTGTGGGTACTACGCTGTATAAATCCTTCCATATAGGGAACTCAACCGTTCCTATGGGTGTTATTGATGTGTTAGCCATTTTATTTTGATTCAGATATTAATCATTTTGTTTATGCCGTTCCATACCTTTATCGAGTATTCGTCGAAATCCCTCTGTAGTGCGTCTTGCAATAGGGGTATGAAATGTGCGTTTACCTCCTGTGTGGTTTTTTCGAGTGTCTTGTCTCCCTGATAGCCCTTGTCCTTTATTGTACCGTTCTGTGCTATCGCCCTTGAGATAAGGAATGCGAGTTGTTTTTCCGTAGGTAGTTTTCCGTTCTTGTCGGGTCTTGGTAATATCGGTTTTACCCTTATCCACTTCAATATTGCCTCCTGTGGTGGGAACTTGCCCGCCTTTCTTCCTTCCTCTATGTACTTGAAATAATCCGCTACGTACATAGTGACCGTGTATTCGCTTGCGCCTTGCTTTATCGTCGTGGATATGCTGTTTATAAGGGTTCCAGTGGCTTTCCTTCCCTCCTCCGTGAGCTTTTCCTTGTACTCGTTCTCTATTGTCTCCCTGTATTGGTTGAGTGTGTCTATGAACCAATCGAACTTGGGCTGTATGTTAGAAACCTTTGCCATAATGTCTTGCTCCTCCGCTTTTCCTGTTTGCCTGTATCTCCGTGAGATAGTGTATCTGTCTCTCAGGGTGCTGTATCTTCCATCTTACGTAGCATACCATATTGAAGAACGTATAAATATCCATTTTGTATACTGTCTCCCAATCGGTGCGCTGTGTCTCTGATACCCAATCGACTAATGTGAGCCACTGAAATAGAAACTCTCCATCTGAGATATTTTCCTCTCCGTCTCCCTCATCATCTCCTTCATCTTCTGACTCTTCGTAGTCCATTTCGTCGCCTTCAGTACCATACGAGAGCAGATTAGGGAACTCTTCATTGAATTTAGCAATTTTTTCAGAAAAAAAAAGCATATACTGTTCGCCTGTGTGATAGGGAGATAGTTTTCTATGTCGTTCCTTACCTCCTCTATGTCGTATCCGTCGCCGTACTTGTGTCCGTCGGGTACTAAGAAGCAGCTTAACACGGGTACTAATTTTTCAGTAGCGTCCTGTATCCTCCAAGCCTGTTGGAAATCTATGTACTGTGCGACGCTCATCTTGTTGAGGTCGTATGTCACGTTGTATTTTTTCCCGTTTAGGGTAACGTGCTTTATAGTCCATCTCTTCTTGAAGTCGAAGTCGTTGATCCAGTCCATATTCTTGGTGAGCCTTGAAATCTCATCCATCGAAAGGTTCCATATGCTGTCCTCGTCCGTATCGCACAATATAGCCAACGATGCAACGTTCTTTGCCATCGTCTCCATACCCTCGTCGTTGTTTATCTCGACTATGCGCTTGTATGCGCCTATGGGTACAGCATCCCAATTGTTGTAAATTATTTTTATCTTTTTATCCATATTTTTCCCTTAGTCTCTGCGGCTTTGTGTTATGCGTTCCCTTTGACAATACGTACTGTCCCTGTGCCGTAGGATTCTTGTATGCCATATATCCGAGCATACTTGCCATCACATAGTCGTCGTGGCAGTTCTTGCCGTTGTAGGTTATCGTCTTTGTCTTGGGGCTTATCTCCTGTGTGTATCCCTGTAATTCGGTAATCAGCTCCTCGTCTCTCAATATGGTTACGTAGTTGTTCTCCAATGCGAGTTGGAATGAAGTTACCAATTCCTGTTTTGACTTGTTGCTTGTTACCCAATCGGTTATCTTCACGTCCTTTGGCAGTCTTGCGTCCATCAAATCCACATATACCTGTCCTATGCTGTTGATCTCCGCGTATATCTTTACGACTGTTGCTATTGAGTTGAGGTCGTGTATCTCTCCCGTGAGCCAATCTATCTGCTGTGTGGGGCTTAGGTTGTTCCTTGCGGCTATCCTGTACATCTGTCCGTATTCGTTGAATGCACACAGAACCGTGTAGTCGTTTTCACCTCCGTTTGCGAAGTCTATGCCTATATAGAATAAATGCGGCTCCTGTGGCTTTCCTATGCAGTTCTGAATGTTACAGAACAATGCGCCGTCATCTGAAAGGAACTCTCCCAATACCTCCGTCGTGTATTTTGACCGTGACATCGTTTTCTTATAGAAAGCCTTTCTCTCGTCTGTCAGGAATCTTGACACCTCAGGGTCGTTTGCCCAATCGAATGTCTTCACGTTAGGGTTTTCCCCTGTCATACCCAACTTGTACATCTCATAGTAGTATCCCTGTCTTATGAACGGGGTGCTGCATATGAGTATAGGTGCGTTATGCGCGTTTACCAACGGTAGTGCCGTATATATTGCATCGTCGGGTAGGAATGCACACTCGTCGAATACGAGCAGTCCTGTGACCGTATATCCACGGTTTGAGTTTTCCAACGTGGTTGAGCGGAATATAATCTGTGAGCCGTTCTTGAGTTGGATAATGTTTGTCTGTGAGTTTGCCGTCTCCACGAGGTTCACGGCTGACAGTGCATCGGAAATCGACTTGAAAAAGACACGTGCCTGATCCATCGTAGGCGAGAACATAACCGATATTGTCTTCCTTTCCAATGCGACCTTAGTGAGTGCCATCATAGCGAAGAACGATTTTCCGCTCTGTCTTACGCTCTTTATGACGGCCACCTTTCCTCCTGTGAAGTCGCCCATCCAATCCATCACGGCCTGTTGGTATCCTGTAAGTTTCGGTAGTCTTATCTCCTTTGCCATTTTTGTTAATAAATGTTAATTTATCCGAATGACACAACGATAGGCTCCTCTGTTGAAATCTCTATCTTGTCCTTGTAAAGTCCGCCTATCTTGTTGAGTTCCTGTATACCCATAAGGGCTACCTTGTACTGTTTTGCCTCGTATGCGTCCTCGATTATCTGCTCTATGCGTGCCACGTTTGTCTCTGCTATTGAGGCTATGTACTTCCTGTACTCTCCCTTTATCAGTTCTGCGGCTCTGCGGCACATCTCCTCGCCCTGTTTCTGTGTGAATCCGTAGTCTGCCTTGAGCCAGGCGACAATCTCGTAGCGCGGCTTATTGAGCTTTATCTTTTTTGCTACCTGCTTTTTTAGCTTTGCTGCCTCCCCTTCCGTCAGGGCCTTCAATGCTGTTGATTTTTTCATTCTCCAATTCCTCCTTCATAAGTCTCTGTGCGTTGTTATAGTAAATGGTTCCCATCCCCTTCCATATATTGAAAAGGCAACTGCTGCAACCGAAATTGCGTGAGTGTTTCTCTCCTGTCACCTTGTCGAAGAAGTCTGCTATGAACCTGTTGTCGGCATCCGTAGTGCCTCTCTTGTAGTTTTGGTGTACCACCGTGTTGAATACCGCCTCGTACTTTTTCAGTACGGCCATATCCTCCTTAGTGAGTCTGTATTCTTTCATTTTTTTACGTTATTTAATTTATATTAAATAGTGATTATTACAATACCTTTTCTGAAACGAGGGCCACGACCTTGTTCAGTCCCTCCCTTATGAGTATGAGCATACTGTACATAACGGGTGTCATAAGACACACCATCAGAAGCATCGCGTAGTTGAATAACGTGAGGTTTCCGCTTATTAAAAGGTATAAAAGCCCAAGCCAATGTGTCTGGCAATAGCTGCACTCCAATATCTTTATGTGTACGCTCCTCAGTTTCAGCCACTTTGAAAGGCTGTCCTCTATGTGCTGTACGACACCGCTTATATCAGTTATGTTTACGGTGATCAATGCTATCAATAATACGTTTAACAGAACGTCCATTCTTCCATCTCCAATATCTTATCCTTATTTTCCATCCGAGCCACCATATAGGGGCGAAGCACATCATAATAATATAGCCGAGTGCCAATAGTACGTATTTCATATCTCGCCTGTTATTTTTTTCAGTTTATATAGTCTCCTGACCTTATTCAATGCTCCCATTATCTGCCATCTGCAAGTAGTTGGATTCAGGTTCAGTCTTCTCCCCACCGACGTATAGCTCATTAATTCCGCATACATAATGATTAGTCTTCTCTCCGTCTCATTCAGGTCGTTGAATATGATTTCCTTCAATGCCTCCGCCGTTGTATGCTCCGCGAACACGTCATCCTTGTCTGCGGGTCTGTAGTCCTCCATACATCGTATGTCAAATTCACTCTCCTTCGGTTTCTTCCACCTCTTCCTCAGGCGTTTTAGTTTCTTCTCCTCCGCCTCCGTCATTTCCATAGTTGTCGTCATATCTTTTTGCCCACGTGTATTTCTTGTATTTCCTGTAATATCCGCTCGAACCGCTGAACATTTGGTTCGTTATCATCTTTATAAGGTAGTTTTTCCAATTGACAGGGCCGCTGTTGTATTTTTCAAGTATCTTTTCCTCGTCCCTTGTCAAAAGGTACATATATAGCTCCTGTGCGAGATCATCCATATCGTCACAATTCTCTCCCACGGGATTACCTATGCTGCGTATCAGGTACTCCAACCCCCTCTTACGCGCCATCTCCTCTACAATCGTCCGTAATGTCATCCCTTTTCCAATTAAGATTAATTAGTATGTATATTGCCGCAAAACCGACGCTTACAATGCACATCCACTGTATAAAACATAATGCTCCCATAATCTTTGTCAATCTTTTTTAACCGTTATTTCCTTTGCTATCTTCCTTGGAAGCTCTATCACTTCCTTAACCACTTTCCTTCTGCTCCAATTATCGTGTCTCATAGGTCTCTTCACTACGGGGTACTTTATTGGGTCTATCTCGTTTATGTTGAATATCTGCAATATACCGTAGTTCTCCCAATACATAATGTACCGCACGTTCTCGCCCTTGTCCGCCAATGCCTTGAGATTAAGAAATTTGGAATACTCCAAGAAGCTCGTATCGTAAAACCTATCCTCCTTGCGTATCTTTATCTCGCTCGTGTAGGGTATTGAAATAAAATTAATGGTTGTGGCCGTGAATAAAAGGTCTGTGGGGTCATACTCATCCTCTGTCCCCTTGAAAGTGTACGTGTTGTCAGTATACAGTTCTAAAATACGCATAACAATCTCCCTACCGTATATGTCCTTCTCACGGCAGGAAAGTTCCTCATAGTTGTTACCCATCTGTTTTGTCTAATCTTTAACAGCATTTATTATTAATCCTTTTTCTATTAATAAATACTGGACTAAACAGAAAAGTACCTCCTACGAAGTGTTAAAAAATGTTAAAAAATTGATGATAATATAAAAAAAAATTGCACCTATCTTCACAGACGAGTGCAATCGGCTAATAACAATAATAAAAATCGTTCTAACTAATAAATACTACGATAAAAATAACTGTTGTATAAGCTTGTGTATATAAGTGACTTAGTTACGGGTGAGAGACTTGAACTCCCAACACGGTGTTACCGCTTCTCAAGCTTATGGGGCTTGCATCTTACCATTAGACTAACCCGTGGTGTAAAATATTTTTCTTCTTTTTTCCCTCTTCGGGGGGAGACCCACCGTATTGTGAGCCTCCCGTTGATGATATATATAGTGTGTTGCTGTGTTGTCAAAAAAATGGAAAGGAACGGTTTATGAAAAAGATTAGACTAACAAAAAAACAACTAAGCATTGGTTTTACCTCCAATAACCAAGACCAAAAGAAAGGTTTTCCGTTCCCCTCCAGCGATGAGTAAATTGTAGTCTCATAACTGAGCCACTATAAATATACAATAAATACTCCAATAATTCAATTTTTTATCTCCACAACCTTATAAAGGTCATCCTCGCACGTTATATTGAAGTCGGGATATTCCCTGCTGCAATCCACGTCGCGTATTTCAATCTTGTCTTTTTTGTTGATCAACTTATGAAGCTGATGTATGTAATCCTTGAGGTGTTGGTTCTCGCTCCGAAGCTGTTCAATCTCAATCTGTAGTGTTATTGTATCCATTTTGTTTCCTGTTTTATTAAAATTCTATTATAAGGGCATTTACCATTAATTGATAAATCTTTATCATCATCACCTTTACGAAATTTGATAATTTCGAACTGTTCTGGACAATATTTATCGAGGAACGAAATAGGCACACCCATTACGCCATTATAGTCCATTGGAATATCACAAACCTTATCTACATTAATCGCATCATAGTTATCATATTTAGGATATTCCTCAGGTGTGTAATGCTTGTATAGGTCTAATGGTTCGTGACGCTTATTATGACCAAGGTTTGTAAACCAACACGCTGTTGCTACACGACCTTTTACGTCGCCATCAATAATTTTCCACCCTCCACCTTGTGTTTTAGTAGTCATAAGTTCTTCTTTGTATTCGTTAAGAACATCGAAAAACATATCACTACCGAGTGATTTTGCCCCAAGCCATAGTTTATTCTCTTTGATCAACGGAAAAATCTCCTTATATGTAATGGCATTCATATTACCAAGGATGAGGTACTTCTTATCATATTCCTCCAACGTGGCTACAAACTCCCTGAAAAGACTGAAAGGTGGGTTGGTTACGATAATGTCTGCCTCCTTGATCAATTCAATACCTTCAGGGGTGTTAAAACCGCCATTTCCTGTCATTTGGGATATATGCTCATTTTCCCCGTCATATCTGTATAGTTCCCCGTGGCCGTCCTTTTCAAATGAGGTACAGATAAGCTCAGATAGCTGTAGGGTTTTGTAATTTATTTTGAAATAGTCCTTAAATGCCGTATATTTTTGATCATTGCAGTTGCACAGTATTTTCTTGCCGATGAAATGCTGCACGTAATGGCAGCACTCCTTCTCGACATCTTCCAACTGTGTGTAAAATTCATCATTTTTTGCCCTCTTTGCCGAATGTAGGTTATTGTTCTTGCCCATCTTCCACAAATATTTTTACTATGTATACGTCCTGACGCAGTGCAGACACGGCCATACGTAGTGCCTCTGTCAATTCTTTTACATCGTAATCAAACAATTCCTCAGATCGGATATGTCCGTCTGCGTTCAAAAATGCAAACTCAATTATCTGTGATGCTCGTTGTCTATCCATAAGATTATCCTCCAATGCCTCTAAAACGCATTTTAAGGGGGGTACAGCGGCTTAAAACCATTCAGGTGGATAACTATACCACCGTGTCCTTAAAACGCGCTCTACGGGCTTTAAAATGCCTTTTTCTTTTTTTGCACTTTCTTGACGCAGATTTTGAATACGTCTGCGTAGTCTGTGTCTGTTACCTCTATGACTGTCTTTTCCCCTGTTGAGGGTACTGATTGAAGGGCTTGTCTTATTGCGTCCTGTAGCTCGTCTGTCTTTATGAAGTTATCCTCTATGAGGTGTACGAGTATTGAGTTGCCTATCTTTGCGTCATAAAGGAACTCTCCCTTGAATCCGTTGATCAATTTATCTATCAGTTCGCTCTTGTAGTCGCTCTTGATTCTGTTGATCTCCGTGCGTATCTCTGTCTGTATGTCGATACCTGCTAAATATTCATATCCGTCCATATTGCGTGTATTGCTTCCATATGCTCACTTATTTTTTCGAGGTGTCTTGTTATGTCTTCCCTCTGTACCTTGAGTAATTCTCTCTCGTCGTTCCTTGCGTCTGTGTACGCTTGGTTCACCATTTCCTCGCGCTTGCGTCTTGAAGTCCTTTGGTATATGCTGTTGTCTCCTGCATATTTTGTCTTGTAGTATCCGCTCTCGCGTAGGCTTTTTTGGTGTTCTATGATTTTCTCCCTGTTCTTCTCATAGTATCGCTTATATGCATCCCTATGCTTTTGGCGTGTTTCCTCCTGTGTTGTCTCCATTTGAAGTAAGTTTTAAAATCTCTTTATATTTTCTGATTATTTCCCTGTTCTCGTAGTAGCGTGTTCTCTGCTTTTCGAGTATCTTGACCCAATTCCTGTGATAGTACAGCTTGTTGTATGTCCTGTATTTCTCCTTTATCTCAGGTCTCTCCCTGTAGGCTTTCTGTGTCTCCCCGTACTGTTCCTTTCTCTCTTGGTAGCGTTTCCTGCTGCTTTCATTGCATTTATCCCTGTTACGTTGGTAGTACCTTTTCTGTGCCTCGTTATGCCGTAGTCTCTTTTCCTCGTCAGTCATTTTCGTTCATAGTTTGGGATTCTCTTATAGTTACGTCTTGCGTGTGTCTCTATTTTGAGGCTTATCTTATCCAACTTGAAAAACTCCTCGAACTCTGAAAGCAACGCCAATAATTTGATCGCCGTATCCTTGTCTATCGACCAGGGTTCTATCTTTTCCTTTTCAGTGTTGAAGGATTCAAGATATATCCTCTGGTTTTCCGTCATTGGCGGCTTATTCTCATTTGCGTATATCACTACGTTGAAGTGTACCCTGTCGTCTCCTACACATACGTTGAGATATTGACTGCCTCCATCATATAACTCATCCTCTCTGCCATCCAGAAAAAAGCTAAACGGTATTTCAATAGGATTTCCCTCGTTGAATGTCTCCTCGAATCTCCTGTTGAAGTTATGACATAGCTCATCCAGCGTACAATACCTGTGTCTTTTTTGATCAATGGAACTCTCTCCCAGCATAGAATCAAAAGGCGTATATCCTGTAGCCCCTATCAGGCTCTTTACATTTTGGATTATCTCCTCTGTTTGAGATAGCTCTGTCTTCAATCTCTCGCTCCTCTGTACGAGGATGCTCATAAACTCCAGTAATAAATCAATTTTTTCCATTTTTAAAACCCTTTCTTTTTTAACTTATTCTACATTTATCTCCTAGCTAGTTAGATACTACGTTAGTTTCTTATCTAACTGGGGGATTTTCTTTTTCTTTCTTTTCTTTTATTTATTTTCTTTTCTAGAGAGAGGGTGTGGGGGAGAGGTATCTTTTCTTTTTTTCTTTTCTTTTGTTCTTTTTCTTTTAGCTCCTCCTAGACCTACAAAACGGAAAATACAATATCTCAAATTTGGGAAGAAAGTAATATAACACATCTGCCGTTTTGTAGTCCCCCTCGATAGAACTTCAATTGATCGATCAATAAAACCAACCTTCAATACAAATATACGATTTCTTTTCCATTTGTCTATATATAAATACCTCCATAGTACGAAAAGTTATAGATTCAAATGTTAAAAAATGTTAAAAATATGCTGATAAGGGATAACTTTTTTGATCGTTACGATATTTATTTATAGATTTGGGATGAGAGAAACAACGAATAAGATAATTGAAAAAAGGACTAACATATGAATGAGATGTTTTTAGAGACCGTTGAGCGTATGGACTCGCGGATAAACAAGAATGAGATTGATATTACTTCAATTTGTAAGGAATTGAAAGAGCTGAGAGCCTTCAAGGAAAAAGCCTGTTCGGTGATCAACAAAATGTATGCAGACCTTCAAGCTCAAAAAAAGCTCGTAGAGGCGTTAAAATCATCGGGGGTGGGCAACAGTACCCGAAAGCCCTTCAAAGCGATTACAGACCCCTTAAAATGCGAAATAGAGGGTATTTTCAAATCATATGGCAAATACGCTCGTAGGGATATGACGATTGACGGTAATTTTATGACGATTTCGGTTGATCCCGCACAGGGTGAATGGGTAGCTACGGAGAAGCAGATAGCATTTCTTTCAAAGCTCGTATCAAAACGTAGTAATTTGAAAAATATTTCAAAGATAGATGCAAAGGTTTTGATCGATGCGATGAAGCAGACAAAGTTAGAGAAGCCTCAGGTTACGGTAGTAGTAGAAAAAAAGTGATAAGGATTTGGCCATATCAAAAAAAAGTCGTATCTTTGCAGTGTAAATAATAATAACAATATAAAAATCAAGATTAAAATGAAAAGAGAGTACATTGAAAAGAAAATTGAGGGTAAGTTTACCTATTCTATTATGAAAGCTGATACGGGGAGTTACGTGTTCACATTCATAAAGAAACTAACTGCTGAAAACACAAAGGAGACAGTTACGGTTAATTTGATCAACGAAAAGGACTACGAGTGGTTTGTAAAATTCAAGATGACATTCGCCGATAAGCTGCCAAAGGATTTCGATTCCGATTGGGACGGTAAGGATGTAATATTCGGAAGTGACAAGGACTTCGAGTTCTAACTGATTGAAAACAAGTCAATTAATAAATATATCATTTTTTAAAAAGATACCCTACCGTCCGTGATGGATAGTAGGGTATCGCTTATTTTTTGAGTAGCCCCGTTGTAAAAAAGACAATGGAAAAAGGATAAGAATAAGAAAGGGTTACTCAAGATTTTGATCTTCGTATTTGCGTCTGTGTCTTTCCACGTCATCAAGTACCCTGTTTTCAAACTTAGTCAGTTCATTTGAATAGTGGAACGATATGCCAAGACACGAGCCTGCGAACACGAGTGCCGTTCCAAGTGCCGTCAGTACAGACGGATCGATTACGCCCATAGGGTTTACGAAAAATCCCACAAAGGTAAGTATCCATCCGATAATAAATGCGGCAATAGAGAGCGAATACGTGAGTTTTGTACGTATATCAAGCTCATTCCACCTTGTAGGGTCTGATATTTTCTCCCCTAAGTTGCGTTCTCTCATCGTTGTTTATTATTATGCTAATAATAAATAGTGATTTTTTTATTGATCAACAAAAGTTGTTCCAGAAGTATTTCCAGATTGATCACCGTATAGGATTTCAAATATTATACTATACGTGGATTGTGTATTGCCCGATGCGTCCACTATAGGGATTATCTCCTGTGGGAAAAAACTGTAGTTGTGCCAATATTCACATACCAACACTGGAAGCTCCACATATTCGTTTGTGGGATATGTGTCAATATAGTGTAGTTCGTGCGTCCATTGGCGTTCATTTTCATCCTCGATATGTCTGTTAGTGAATGTACATCCGTCCTGTGCCTTTATTATGATTTCCATATTTATGCAATATTTTTGAATAATTATTAACTGTAGAAAGTACCCGTTATCATATCATATAGTCCGTCTGTCGAGGTTGAATCGTTTTGTGCTGGCAGAAGGAAATGTGTGAGTGTTCCAGTGGCAATATCCGTGATCATAAGTCCGATAACTTTAAGTTTGCAATAGTTTCCGTTGTATTTGTAACCACCTAAATAAATTGACCTGTTAGATGCGTTTGAACTTGTGTCATTATCTGCACCATTGGTATATTCCGCGTCGTTTGACACGTCCGTAACTTTGAAGCAGTTATATAGTTGTTCTGTCTTCCATATTGACGGCCACGGGTCGATAACTATATTTTTTCTATTATCACCGTAGTTTGATGTATATGGGGTAAAAAGTAATCTTGTTGAGGATTCCAACGCCCAGTGTACCACTCTTTGTCCTGTGAAGCCTCCTGATTCCAATATACGTTTAGGATTTGAAGCCGTTGATGTGTTCTCAAGAACGAGGGAAATATAAAACGCATTATTTGTAATAGCGTTTTGCATTTCAAAAAACTTTGCGGGTAAATGAAATGACGATATGGCCGTATAGCCGTTTGGCAGTGATGTTGATATATCCAACGTTGTTTCAGAACCTAATCTGTAAAGGTCTGTATTAACTGTAGTTCCGTCATTATCGTATGCCGCCCGCTGTACTGTTTTCTTATGTACGCTTTTGTCATCGTCTATCGTATACACGTAATCACTTGTATCGCTCCACGTTGTTGAAAGTTCAGAACCGTCACGGGTATATGAAGTGTATGTTTTTGTTGTGCCGTCCCACTTGTAATAATAATAACCTTCCTTTTCCTTTACGGTCATCGTCTTATAATCGGTCACGGTTCCTACCACTTGCCATCCGCTTGGCATAGCCCACTGATAGTTTCCGTCGCCGTCTGGAATATTCACGCTGTCACTACATAATTCCGTTTCGTATGTGGTTCCGTTGATTTCATAGGCTCTCGTAACCCACCCGTATGTAACGTATCCGCCGTTTCCGTCCGATTGTGTTGTATAATAATTTACATTATATTGTCCGCGTTTCGCTAAACGGCCTGTATTATTTCTTTTCCATATATTCAACGTATCCCTCCATACGTCTTCACCGTGGTATTTTACACATACGATACTCGCCTGTTGTATTACTTGGTTATACCCATAGTATATGTTATCCCTCTCCTCGTTTTTCTTGTCTATTATAGGATAGACGTGTCCATTAGATGAGGTACTGTATTCCTCGAATATCTTTGTCCTGTGCGAAAAGAAGCCGTATTTGTTGGTAGTTGAGTTATATGACGGGCGTATTCTGTCATAAACAGCGTTATTTGTCTCATATACGTATATGTCACCCAATATACCGTCATTATATGAGGTAAAAGATATTCCCTGATAACCGCTTTGGTATATGTTATTATCACGTGAGGCATAGGGGTTGGAATATAGCGTTCCGTCGTTTTGTACGTTATAGCATTCCATACGTCCGCTTGTCAGGAACTTTATGCAATTCCATATATAATACGGTTGGCCAGCAAGTTCACCATCACTTTTGGTAGCTGCATATGAATTTGTACCATAGAACCTTACTGTTCTATGATCACTAATTCCGCATTCCTCCCCTTTACAGTCCACCAACGTGCCTGTATTATATATTCCGTGGCTCGACGCATATCTTGAATGATTATAAAACGGGGTAGCAGACGGAACATAATAAACCCATACATTATATTTTGTCCTGTCTATCGTATCTGAAATCGACGTAGGTAAGATAATTTTCTTCGCGCTGTAAGTGTAATTCGGTTCACCTACCACAAAACCCATTATCGGTTCTATGTTTGGTGGGATATAGTTGAAATGTGCCATATTATCCAATTCATCTTCCGTATACACGCCATCATATATGGTAATCGCACTTGTGGCCTTTATACCTAAATTTGACTTGCCGTCGTATTGATCAATGAAAATCTCCCCGTCCGTGAGTCCGCTGTAGTTATTATATAACTGTTCGTAGAATGACTGTCGTGTCTCTTCAACGACCTGATTTTTCCTTGCTTTCATAACTGTTAAAAAATGTTAAACCGTTGGCCCTGCCACAAAATTGTATACGCCGTTTACTGACGAATAGAACACGTCATTAACTAAATCATATAATCCTACTATGTCATCAGAATCCCTTTTGCACGGCACGAAATGCCTTACGAGCGTATTGTTTAATGTAACCTGCATTTCATACATTTTACCCTTGAAATATCTGTACGGGGATAAATTACTATTAGTCCAAGAACAGAAAAGACCCAATGGAATCGTATTTGTAACGGTGGTGGCCGTTGTCGATATTGTGAATTGAATTATACCGTCCCCTAATGACTCACTGTTCAATGTTGCGTGTCCTGATGGGTTTTGGTCTAATCGTATTGCGCCATTACTACTCCTGACCCTGTATGTCATACCATAATACGGTGTCGTAACCCCCTCCGCGTTGAGGAATGTTTGGAAATCACCTAAACTTGACACATAGGTCGGACACACCTTTCCACTAATACTGTATGAATTTGATGATGAATTATACAGATATACGCCCGTGTTGATATATGCATATGTCTGATTTTCAATATATTCGACTTCCGTATAACCTTCTGGTAGCCTTGTTGTCTGATGCGGGTTGTATGTCATAACGGTAGGTTCAACGGTAACATCGAACAAATCCATATAGTCGGTTCCGTTTTTTATACCGATGTAGCTTTTTTCCTCGTCATCCCTGAAAAGCAATACCTCGCCGTCGCTGTATTCGTTAAGATGTGTTGAAATCAGTTTTTTGAGGTTATTTAATGTATCCCTTGTATCGTTCCTAAGTATCTGCATAGTTATACCGTTAAATTCTCGTTATAGTCTATCACCTGTTGAATCTGCTCGTCGGTGAGCGTATTTCTCGTCATATATATCCAATAGAAATCACCACCCCATATTTCTGAGTTTTGATTACTGAATCCCCTGAAAAATGCAGGGCCATCTGTATTCTGTGAACCATATGTAAATACCACTGGCTGTACTGTGGTTTGCTGTGTGTAGTTTCCATAGTCAACCTGTGCGCTTGAATTAACCCTTGCCCACGCAATGTTAGGCTCACTGTTGGACACGGCTATCTGTCCCGTCTCGGAAATACCGTGCAAAGTAAGTTTACTTGCATACCACCTGAACATCCAATTGTAAGTATTTCCCCTATTGACAAATAATGCCTGTCCTTGACTTGTAGTGGTAAGGGCTTTGGCTATTATGGTAAGATTAGGCTGTGAAGATGTCCTGTTGAAATTAGGGCTTACACTTGAGCCTAAAGCGGGGCCGTAATACAGAGACGGCCACTTAATATGGTCGCTCCCTTCCGTATATGTTGGATAGTATCCGCTTTGGAAAACCATATCGACCTGTGTGTGTGCGTCTTCGTGATTAGGTATCGTGTGGGTTGTTGAGTTATATAGTTTAGCGTTGTAGTTGACTTCAAACTCAACGTCTGGTAGCATAGATGTTCCGTATATCTTACCTATCTTCTCTCCGCCGCAAACGTAGTTGAATGAAGATGTTGAATAGAAATGCTTACGTACCCTGTCATATACTCCGTACACGTTGTTTCTCTCATCCTTCGCTGGTACAATGTCAACAGCCAATGTATCTCCCTCCCATATCTTATAGGAATATAGCTTGTCACCTGCAATTACTCCGTTCTCTTGTAAAGTCAAATAGTTAAATAGTTTTACCTCCAAATCGTTTGCATAAGGTAATGTAGGTGAAACTGAAAACGTTGTTGAATATGTGTTTACGGAAAGCGATTTATTTGCCAAATCTATTTCCATATCCAATGCGCCCCCATTGAATGACGGTAAAACAGAATTACTTCCATAATCGTGTGTAGTTGAGCCTGTACTTCCTGTTCTCCATACGGTAGATACGCCTGATCTTGTCAAATATCTTATACCTACACCTATCCCGTCTCTTTGTAAACCAATACATACCAATGTATTATTACCGCTTTTGACGGCATACATCGATGACTGTACCTTCGTTATGTTGTTGTTACAGTTATACCCGATAGGTAATGCGATACTACTGCCTGATGCGTCAGCCGTGACATTAAGGTATTCGTACAACGTATACAATAGCGTACCTTGCGGATCAACGTATTTTATCCTGTCGTCCTCCTCATATATAGTCCAGGTCTGCACGTCTGTCTGCTGATCAACGCGAACCACTCCCAATACAGAACCTGTTGCATATCTCGACACGATTATATCCCCGTCGGAAACCGTTCCTGCGGGTACTTTGAGTCCGTTCTTAGCGTCTGTCAATGTCTCGAATATGGTCTCGTTCCTTTTTATCTGCATATCTTACTCGCCCTCCTGTGGCTCCTCATAGTTATCCCAATAGCCCTCGTCGCCGCCGCCTCCTCCTGTTGAAGAGATGACACCGTTCTGAATGGTTATGTTAGTTCCTGCCGTATATATTGTCTTGCCTGAAACCGAATCCAATAAGGCTTCGACCTGTGCGCCTGTGTAGTCTGAATTATACATATCCTTGCTTTATTACGTTGAATGTCTCGCCGTCGCTGCATAGGAAATCGCTGTTCCATACCTCCCTACGGCCTTCCTGATTTATTGTTAGGTCTGCATAAGCACCCTCGATGTTCGTGAACCTGAATGATGCTGATCTGTCAAGTCCCTCGTTTACCGTGGCAGAGGCAACGGCACTGTTAGTACCGTTACCATCCACTGTAATTCCGTTCTTTGTTACTGCTGCCATAGTAAAATGTTAAAAAATGTTAATTACGCGATGCTCCAAGATGTGTTGGATTCCACGTCAAATGATACTGCCGTACCCTGATAGGTAAGGCTGAGTGAGCTGATTACAGAACCGTCCTTCTTGATTACAACGTAAGCGTCGCCTGCGGCCTGTGTAAGTGTACAAGTATCGCTCATACCGCCGTTTGCGGTCACGATAATCTGCTTGCTCTTCTCGTCGATGGTTGTGTTCTCAGGTACTGTGAACTGAATGCTCCAAGTGTATTCTGCTGTTGCACCTGGGTCACCTGTAATGTCTGCACCGTTCTCTACGGTAACACCGTTTGCCGTGTAAGCAGAAGGCAATGTGATGTCCAAGTCACCCGTTCCCAATGAGAATGTAAGGGCTGTTGAGTTAGATGTACCCGTAATGGTAACTGTCTGTCCCGTCTTCTGTGCGCTTGCTGATGCGGGCGCGTCTACGTTTTCGGGTTTACCTGCCTGATTAACGGTAACTGTCTGATCGGCTACGTTAGCCGCCGTGATAGTCAATGTGGTTGTACGAGCCACACGACCGCTGTGTTCAGAACCTGTTGAAACCGATACTGTTCCGTTGCCGCTGCCTTGGGTGGGCGATACGGAAAGCCAATTTGCATAAGCCATAATGTAACTTTTTTTACTTTTAATAATGAATTATTTAGTCAATATCCCACCGCTGCCTGTTAGACTGAATAAGCAACGACTCAATATCCTGTGGCGTTACCCACATAACTTCCTTGTCTACCTTGAGATACGGCTTCCATATAAGGTTGTCTCCCCTGTATATGGCCTTGATGTACCTCGAACCTCTGTATACGTCGTATACCTCCTTGTTATTCCGAACTATCATAATAAACCATATACGTTGTATTCGGGTCTTTCACGTCAATAGCGTCGAACTGCTCCTGTGTACCGTACCAAAATCCACCGTCTATGTCGGACTTCTTCGCAAACAGTGCGTCCGCCTCATCCTTCGTGTAGTACCCGACAATATTTATAAGCACGCCTGTTCCGCCTGATGGTATGGATGTCCCCGTGCCTGTGGCCAAGCCGATTCCCTGTCCGTCAAAATTAATTACCATATCCTTCTGTCAATATTTTTTACATAATTATCTGTAGGGTGTCGGTGTTGCCGCTCAATTTGAATATCATACCACGTGGGTTTCCTATCACCACCACGTTCTCCCCTGCGGGTGTCTTTTCCTCCCAAGCGTCGAAATCCTTTCCGTCTATCGAATAGAGCAACGTGTACTCGTCCTTTGACGCGGATATACCGAACCTCGTGGCCGATACGTTGAATGTCTGTTCTCCTTTTATAGTCATATCTTAGTCCTCCCCGTAGTCTTCGATGCACAATGGCTCGTCATATTTTATAGCTATCGTCATATAGGCTCCCGCGCATACGTCGTTGAACTTCTCCTCGAATGTCTGTATCTGATACTGATCAATTATAGCACCGTCCTCCTCCAACAGCTTCACCATACGCTTCAATACCTCCACTCCGTAGCTCTGTACCTGTATCTTGTTTGACTTGTCGCTCGTCTCACGGTCAACGACGAACAGAATAAGGTTGAATGTGAATGTCTCGTTTACGTTATCCCCGTTGTGCTGCTCCTGTGATATTACGAATGCGGGGTACTTTATGTCGTTCTCCTGATTAAGCTGATACACGTCTCCGCATACCGCCCATCTCATATTGGGCTGCTGCAATGCAAAACCCTTAATCTTCTCGGTTAATGTGTATAGCGTCATAAGCCTCTAAAGTTAATTATTGTTAAATTATTTTTTAGGGCTTGTCGTAGCCGAAATACCTTGTGTACCTGTTGAACGGGCTTTCCTTTCCCCTTGCGCCTCCCAAGTTCACGCCACAGCTTGCGGCACTGTAAAGGCTTGAGTATATCTCCTGTATCTCGTTTGGCATAATTTCGGGGTACTTTGAAACATTTTTCAGAATGAACCTCTGCAATATGTTCTTGTAGTAGTCAGCCTTGTCTATGTAGTATTTTTGGAGTTGGAACATATCGGAAATCCCCAATACCTCCACGTTCTCGTCGCTTGTGAAGTTAAGCCCTATGTTGTCTATCTTCACGTTGACGATGACGCATAACTCCGCTATTGCCGCATATCCTATGAAAAGCTGCGCCTTGTCCAAAAGCTCCTTGTACGGGTCGTTCTCCGTGAATCCGTTTGTGGCAACCAAATCCTGTAGTTTTTCATAAAGCTTCGTTCCCACGACCTGTTGGAAATTGAATGTCTGAGCCTGCCTTATTGCCGATAACAGATACTTGCTCTGCACGTTGTCGGATATGCTGAAATTGCTCCTGAGAAAATTCTCCGAAATAAGTAGTACGTTAGTCATCTTTACTGTATTGTCTGTGTATCGTTATTGTTAAGGCTCTCAAAATCGATTTTAAACGGCTCTATGGCGATTGATTGGGGTGTTCCCGTAATATCGTCCACGATGTTGCAGATCGTCGATTGTAGGGGCTGTATGACGGTTTTCTGATACAGTTTGAATGCATCCGCATATTCCTGTGAGTTGAATCCCGTTGTCTTTGTAGGCAGACCGAAAAGATTAGGCGTTGCCCTGAATGCCACGAACAGCTCATCCTCCGACCTTTCCTTCAACTCGTTGTACCTTGTAGCGTGATCATTGGATTCTATCTTCTGAATCGTCACGCCGTGTTCCTTGTCTACGGCCCAATTGAGAATTATCCTTCCCGCGTTCTCATAGCCGCTGTACTTCTCGTTGAACTGTCTCTCTATCTCCTCACGTACCTCGTCGCTCGGTATGCCGTTGTTGAACGATACAATAGTATTAGGGGCGAAACCGTTATACAGATTATTGAGGTGGTATTGGTTTATGTTCTTCTGTATCTCAGCGGCGATTACCGCACTGCTCCAACACGGTACGGGATATGTCTGATGCTTGATGTTTTTGTAGAAGAAAATCGAGCTTGCAACGTCCCTCTTATCCTTGTCAAACTTCGGATACACGTTTACCTTG
>Ga0247611_10002794_pt1 | contig 27101 bp, 18 predicted proteins | sample 177DNAGHGhighgp2_FD_192422 | JGI IMG/M metagenome (GOLD analysis project Ga0247611, IMG submission 192422) | Sheep rumen microbial communities from Palmerston North, Manawatu-Wanganui, New Zealand - 1770 DNA GHGhigh gp2 | ecosystem: Host-associated > Mammals > Digestive system > Stomach > Rumen... | reverse complement strand
TCAAGCGTGCCCGTCAGATGGCCATTCTCCCGTTCGTTTCGGACAGTCTGCGCTAAGGAGGAACTAGACTATGGAAATTATTCTTAAGGCCAACGTTCCCCACTTGGGCAAGATGCTCGATGTCGTGAAGGTTAAGGACGGCTACGCCCGTAACTACCTCTTCCCGCGCAAGCTCGCTGTCCGTGCTACCAAGGAAGCCAAGGAACAGATCGAAACCAACCGCGCCGCTCTCGAAGCCCAGTTCCAGAAGGAACTCGCTGCCGCTGGCGATGTGGCTGCCAAGCTGTCCCAGATTTCTGTGAACCTCGAACGCCGCGTCGTCGAAGGCGACCGTCTGTACGGTTCCGTGACTGCCGGCGACATCGCCGATGCCATCACCAAGGCCGGTGTCAAGGTTTCCCGTGCTCAGGTCGACCTCGCCGAACCTATCAAGCAGGTTGGCGTGTTCACTGTCACCATCAAGGTGTTCAGCGACGTCGAAGCACAGGTCAAGGTTTGGGTGGTCGCCGAGAAGTAATTCTCTCGCAAATCACTTAAAAATTGAAGATCGCTCCCTCTCGGGGGCGATTTTTTTACATAAGGGTCCGCACGCAACGCGTGTGGACTTTTTATTTGCATGACAATCAACGACATAGCGCTACTGCAATGTTTACCCTTATGTAAAAAACGACTTTGTTTGTAGCAAACAAGCGCACTTTTTGCACACAAATTCACACAACGAAAGTAAAATGTAAGATTTGCAGAACAAATTAAAAAACTTCAATATCAAGAAATAACGATGACAAATTAAAATGTTTGCTAAATTTGTCTGAAATTTTATTTATACGTAATTTGGGAATTTGTATGCAAAAACAATTACTCTTAGCTACAATTGCACTACTAGCGTCACTCGCTAGCGTATATATGGCCGTAGGCCTTCTGCGCGGTCACCAGCAGGGGCCTTACTTCATCGATTCTGCCGTCGCTCTCGAGGCAGATGCAGAGATGCAGGCCGTCAACCAGAAAATCGCCGCACAGGACGCCATCCTGAAAAAAGAAGAACAGGTGTTCAACGACTCCATAATGAAGTTGCTGGACTCGCTTTCTATTCGGCGCGGCGAAGAAGAATCTCTCATGGAACTTGTGAACCTGGAAAGCAACGTGTTCCGCCACAAGAAAATCGATTCTATCAGCAGAGCGAGCCACGATGAAGTTTCCATCGCCATAGAACACTTTAACGGCAAAGTGAAAGTTTATTGCGAAAAGGCCGGTATTCCCGTCCTCTTCGGCTCCAATAACAATACGGTCGTATACGGGACCGGCAAGAAATCCGACAAAACCAAGGAACTCGTCACATTTCTGGGGAACAAATAATGAATAAGGCCACATCTATCATCGCAGCACTCGCGATTGTCCTTTCCATCTGCGCCATCGCCATGGTGGGGTACTACAAGACGACCAATATCGACTACGGGTTCGTCAATACCGAAAAACTCCTGAATTCCTTCGTGGAATCTCAGAAGGCTCTTGACGAGATCAAGGCAGAAGAAGAAAAGTGGAACAAGGAACGTGCCATTATTGAGGATTCTCTCAAGGCATTTGAAACGCGCATAGCTGAAACCTATGCGACGCTCTCTGTAAGCGAAAAGAAGAAGGTGAAAAGCGAACAGGTGAGCCGCATCGAAGAACTCGGACGTTTCAACCAGGCACGTTCCGCCGCCATCCAGAAACTGCAGGTAGAAAAACTGCAAAACGTGTACCAGAAGATAAATGCGGCAATGGCCGACTTTGCTTCTGAACGCGGCATTGAAATTGTATTCGCGTCGAGTAACGGAAGCATTGTCTATGGCGATGGTACGAACGCCGACCTCACCGAAGACTTCCTCCGCTTCTTGAACGCTCGCTTCAAGTAAAAAAGACGGAGGAGGGGTTGAGTAAAATGCGATACTTCTTGGCACTATGTGCAACAATCCTTTTCCTGGGGTGCGATAAGCATGTTCCCAGGGAGGATTATATCGCGTATTATGACGAACATTGCAAGACGGAACTGGAACAGTCCGGTGTCCGTTTTTTTGCTATGCCGCTCACGCGCGATTACGAAATTGTGAAGTGGGGAGCCGCGCTGGATTCGGGGATGAGGGTTATCGTGGGTGCGGTACCTCGCTCCGATTTGTCTTTTGAGGATGCCTTCCTCATTCGCGGTAAAGATACCACGGGCGTCGTGTTGACGCGCAAAATGCAGACCTTCGAGCTGGGGGCTGCAGACATGTTTGTGCTGAGCTTTGCAGACCGCGTTCCCGGCGCGAAGCTTCGCTTGAAAAACGTCAGCCAGGGGATTGGCGGCGTTGAACTTGAACTTAAAAATTGTCAAAAAATCCGATTGGAAGAGAGTAAATAATGAAAAAACTAACCGCCATAACGTTATTTGGCCTTGCAACGGCGGCTTTCGCCCTGCAGGGGGGGCCTACACAGCCTGACTATGCCCAGTTTGAGCCTTCGGGCATGCAAGACATGGTCAGCATGCAAAGTGGTGACTTTAGTTACCAGATTCCGCTAAGCGATATTCCGGGACCTTGGGGTAACTATCCGCTTTCACTCTCTTACCATGCAGGTATTTCTCCGCAGCAAGAAGCGTCCTGGGTTGGCCTTGGTTGGTCTTTGAACCCGGGGGCCATTAGCCGCGATGTCCGTGGTGTTCCAGATGACCAGTTCCATGGCGGCACTCTCGGATTTATTTACCGCTACTCTTCCATGCAGACATGGGCTGTTGACTTGGGATATAGTAACGGCGTTTTCAGCGTCGGTCAGACATTCTCTAGTGATGGATCCGTCGGTTTCTCGGCTTCTGTCGGCCCAAAAATTGCGGGCGTAGTAAATGTTGGCTTTACGGTCGGCACGGATGCTGTTGGCCTGAGCGCTTCTGTGGGTAACCAAACGGCTTCGCTGAATGCAAGTTTGATGTTCTCTACAACAAATGGCAAGGCGAACGCCTCTGTTGGCGCAAAATTGCAGGCCGGTGGCGCTTCTATGGGCGCACAGGTCAGCACAGGTGGAGGAGCCTCGGCAAACGTCGGCTTTGGAAACTCCAAGGCTGGCGTTGGTCTTACGGTATCCTCCAATGGTGTGAGCGCCTCTGCTCATGTTGGCCAGGTGGCCATGTCGAAGAGCAAGAATGGAACCAGCGTTTCTGTGGGTGGTGGAACACTGTCAGTCTCTAATTCATCTTCTAAGGGCAAGAATAAGACTTCCACGGCTGGCTTTGCCATTGTCGTGCCTACGCAGATTGGCGTATTCTCGTTTGGCTTTAGCCAAAACACCTATGAATACTGGATGCGTTCAGCAACATCGGAATACCTTTATGGCTATATGTACCAGGCTGGCCCGGCAATCGATGTTAAAGACGCGAACATGATTACTGGGATGCCTGCTAGCTATGCGAACGCCTATACAGCCAGTGGAAAAATTCAATGGGATGTTTCTGCAAAAGGACGTACGCTTGAGCATCTTGGCGGAAGCGTAATGTACCCAGCATATGATATGTATAGCGTGTCTTCGGAAGGGGTTTCTGGAAGCTTTAGGCCCTTTGCACGTGACGCTCACCAACTGCATATGACTATTAGTGATAAAAAAACAACGGAGGATAACGTTGAGTCTTATTCAACGATCTTGCAGGATGACCCAAGAACTGATTGGTCTTATCAAAATGAATTTACTTTAGATAACGAAGGAAAGATGATTGATAATGACGAGTATTTAGATTACACGAAATGTCTTGCACAAGGTACAGGGTGCTCCCTTTACGGCTTGTACAAAACCAATTTCAGGAACAACGGTAATAGATTGGTGTACAATTCTGATGAAGATGAATTTGAAGAATATGGTGGCATGAGATTCCTCTTTGTTGGCGAAAATGGAGGATATTTCGAAAGTGAGAAAATGGACGACAACAAGAGATTGAACGGGAATAAGAATCGTAGCGCAACTGAGGTTTTCAAAGAACTTTTGATAAAGAAAATAAAGAGAGATCAATCAACTTACGAATATGCTTTGTATGGTCAGAAAAAGATTGAACCTTTGTTTGAAAATAATGATCCTAGTGGACACTTGCGTGGTTTTGTAATTACTACGGCAGATGGCTCAAGATATTTCTTTACTCAGCCTGTTAAATCTTATTTGAAAACGGACTATACTATTAATCAGGAGAGTGGAGCGCCTGTATTTGTTGATAAATCAACTGATAAGGATAAAGGATTCATTCAAAACTTGTTAGATGGTCTTTGGAGTATTGGTAAGTGGAGCTTGAAACACTTAAATCCAGTTGCATGGGTTGAAGATGCCTATGATTTCATTTTCAAGGCAGGAACATTAAATGAAGTGTGTACAGGAGATCAAGATGACAACAATGACTATTTCTATTCATACACTGTTAACATGAACCCCCATGCTACACAATGGCTTTTGACCGAAATTCAAGGTGCTGATTTCGTAAAATTGGGCGAAAAAATTGAAGATAATGTTGGTTACAACGTAAAGTTCAAGTATTCAGACAAACCCAGTGTATATCATTGGAGAACACCTTTTGCAAGGCCCGGTTTGGGAATTGAAGAACTACCTAATTTTAGGCAGGCTCGTAATGGCCTGACACCGGAAGGTTGTGATTCTAAGATGTATCAGGCTTCTTTTGGTGTGAAAGAAAACGTGTATCTTGAATCGATTGAAACCGCTACGCATAAAGTGAATTTTATTCTTAACACAAAGGAACGTGTCGATGGCAAGGGCTGGCAGACCACTGGTAATAACCGCATGCCGATATGGGTCCAGGCCTCTATGAAACTTGATTGGTCCGACATTTCTGGATCCTATTCTTTAGCTGAGTGGGGAGGTTACTACAGTCAAGGTGCGACAATCAAAATTAATCCAAGAACAATTTACTTTAATTCAGAATTGCCGAGCACATTGGTTGAAAAATTAAAGAATAAAGGCTCCGTTGCCATTTATGGTCTAGATAAATTTAAAATCAAATCAAATGTCAAAACAGAAGTTAAGGGCGCTTCTAAAGGCATGTTATCCCTAAAAATTACGGGAGATGTACAAAAATGTACTACCCTTGAAGAATTAAAATACGGACTTTACAAAATAGATGTTGCAGCCAATTCTTCGTTATCTGCAAATGTAAGTTTAAACTCTAATACTAAGGATGAGTTGATTAAATATCTTACGGGTAATACAACCGGCATATATGTGGGAGAAAATAGCGATCCTAAGACTTTGCTAATGCTGGATTGGGGTGAAATGGTGTTTACCTCAGCGCCAGATGTTGATCCGTACGAAAATCAGATGCGTTATCTTGAGAAGATTCAGTATGAAAATAAGGCTAATCCTGGACATCCATATAAGGAATACGCCTTTGGATACGATTATTCTTTACAGCCCAAGACATTGAATTCCTATTGCTTAGAAAATGAGGAAAAGAACAACGGTTATCCTGAGAATACAAATCAGATTAGCAATTCTGAAGAGGTTGTTGGGACTGGAATTTGTGAAGAAGGTAATAAAAACGGTCTTTACGGAAAGTTAACGCTTCGCTCCATTAAGGAAACAGGCTGTCAGAATGGCAAATGCGCATCCCTACCTCCGTTTAAATTTTCATACAATTCACCGGCCGCATCTCCTACACGCGTAAGTATCGGTGGCGAATGGAAAAGCTATCTGAATATTGCTTATTCGACATTTAATATCAGTACAGGTGAACGCGAAAGTAAATCATTTAATGATTTGGATGCAACGATTCTTGCATCTGCAAATACCACCGATGAGTTTGGTTTCTGGTCAAACACTGCAAACGTTGAAAACCATAAAGTTGATCCAAGCTTTGCAAGTTTCGGAGCCTCTGCATGGAGCCTTAATAAAGTTGTTGACCCGGCTGGTGGAAATCTCGAAGTTGAATATGAACGTGATACATATAAGGATGGAGAATACTATGGTGCCGAACATCTTATTGTTGATGTAAGAAGTTTTAATAGATGTAAGGAATATAGATCTAGTGATCATGGAAAGTTTACGGTTCCAAATAATTATGAAGATAGTTTGTGCATTCAGATTAAACCATTGTATTGGAGAGAACAGTGCCTTGGTCCTCGCGTTGCTCATTGGGATAAAACGAAACCCCTTGGTGACGAGACTGATGGATATAGTTATCTAGATACGCTTGGCTTGACAAAGAATAGGAATCTTGTTCCTATAGATGATCGGCCAACCATATTCTACAATCTTGCGACAGGTATAAAAACAGAAGTTGATTGTGGCTTGTTTGGCTTGGGCAGTTGCGATAGAAATCGTACCGCAGGTCTTATGGGTGATGGTGTTGTACAGGCAATTCTCAATGCTGGTAACGACGACTCAAAACTTCTTGTTCTTGATAAATCATATGATCTTGCTGAGGCAGGCGTACAACGTGCTGCTAACAAGATTAGCCCAGATGAAGATTGGGACGTTAGACCTTTTGGTCTTGGAAGCTACGGCAATATGTGGGTTAGGCAGTCTCGTCCCATTATGCCTGGCGGCGACCTTCGAGTCACACGCTTGACTCGTCATGACATGAATCTTAAGTCTCAGACCGTATATGATTACGGCGTTGGTGAATTGGCTCAACTTGCTGACTCCGCATATACAACAGTTCTTGGAAGTCGCTTTAACTACGACAAGGTCTCTTATGCTTTGCCGGATGTTGATATGAAGCCTATTTCACGAATAGTCGGCTTTAATGATGATGATGCAATGTTCTTGCCGGGAGCAAGAATTACCTACCCGAAGGTTTCTGTAACCAACACTGTAAATGATGGAAAATCTCCTTTGAATGGACGAACTGAGTTTAAATATGTGACTCCAGAAACTGGTATTCCTATGGATTATATCGATCCTAATACTAAGGAAAAATTGCTGCCGTTTGTTAAATTCAATATACGGATGTTCAAGTTGTGGGGAGATGATTTTGCAGAAGATCAAAATATGAGGAAGGTTTATGCAAATTATGGGCGACTCTTTAAAATCTCTTTGCTTGACAAAAATGGAAATATTTTGCCTGATTTGACAAAGCAGGATGGCTTAGCAAGAGTAACAAAAACGATTTACGAAGATGAACTGGCCCAAGTATTCTTCTATTCTAAAGATATACAGAACGCTAAATCCATTCGCATTGACGAAGTAAAAAATAACGAGAATGATGTATTGTCAGTCACAATGGATTTGTTTACCAATGAAGAAAATCAGTCGTTAGGTCTCTTTAATGAGTTTATGCTTGCACTACAGTGTCGCTATGCATCCGGAGTGGTGTTTGGTGCCGACGCAAGTTGGTTTACGCCTAGCCTTGAAAAAATTTGGTTCCGCAAACAAAAAGAAGGCTACTATCCTATACTTTACAAATTTGTAAAATACAACAAAAAACAAGTTTTGAGACCCGCATTGGTATTGAGCCAATTTTTCACCACTCCTAAAACGTTGTTAAGCCCAATAGCTCCAGCAAATGATCTTGAAGGAGAAGTGTCGTACCATGACTTCACTGCGTTCCTGGGTCAAAATTATGTGACTTCATTCTTTAGGGGTACAGAAAATAATGAAATTCTTGTCAAGAAAGACAGCTCCCTGTATTCAACGGCAGCTCCGTCCGTATTGAGTGCCGGCATTACAACTAACGGAAATGTTTCTGAGAAAATTGGTCGACAAGTTGAACGCTGGACATCAGAAAGACAACTGAAGTGTGATTCTTATGGTGACAAAAAAGACAATTATTGTTATCAGCAGAATGTTGGTTTAGCTTTGACAAGTGGCCATTCTACTAAAACTGATTTTGCTTATTACCGTTATCCCGCCTTCCAGATAGGTTCTATGACCTTTACAGGCCATGATAACCAGGATAAGGTTGTTGCAGAGAATAACAATTCTTCTAGTTCTTCTGCTCAATCCTCCTCCCAGTCTTCGTCGTCTAATGAAAAGTTCGGCATGACGGAAATGAGAAACTTCCGTTTTGACCCGATTATGGGCTCTCCGACAGCGACCATGGCAGTAAGCAAGCTCGGGAACAAGGAAATTCGCAAGATTACTCAGACAACTCCGGCTTATGCAATTTCTGGAACCGATATCAGTAAGCCAGAAAATATTCTGGCAAACGAGATGTTCCTGCGCAATATGTTTACACAGAACTACCTCGAGGAGGTATACACTGATACCCTCAATGCAGTAAATTGCACGGAGAATGAAATGAAGGATAATCCTGCATGTGAATTGCACAAAACGACACATGCAGCTAACAAATCGAAACTTCGCACATTCAGTATTTCACCGTACAAGATGTTGCCCGCATCGTTATATGGTAAACAGAATGGATTCCGCACGCCTATTGTTTCCATGGGTACTTTCAAAAACAAGGTAGCACCTTCGACTATTATTGGTAACGCATGGACATATCTTGCATACGCCGATAATAATCAACCGGAACTTGATAAGTATAATGGTACATATATTAAGACAATTAATAAGGGTATGAAGGTCCTTGAGACGGATGATGTTCTGGGCAGAACTCAGTCTACAGTATTCTCTGACGACGCAATGAACCAATTGAGCCTGTTCTTCCCTGCGAAGATTGAGGAGGTTGGTGTTGTTGTACCTTATATGAATAAAGTCTTTACGTCTGAAGCGTCAGCGACAAATAAGTGCTATGTTACAGGCGAAACGAATGTAGACAAGAATCTTATTGTTGCAAATGGCAGCGTAATTATATCTTGCACCGTCGCTTGCAATAGCAATAACGATAATATTGCAATTGAATATCGCCAGTGGAAGAATGCTACGGGATGGCAGACCGAGCGTGGTGTTATACCTTGTGGTAGCGTCTCTGTGAAACTCAATCCTGGTGAAAAAATAAACTACTTCCGAGTCTATCCTGAAAATGCAGAGGCAAAGACCTTTGTTTACGATGTGAACGGAAATATGGTTCAGACCATTGCTGAAGATAACACTTCAACATACTATGAATACGATCCGTTTGGCAAGCTTGTTCAGAGTCGAAACGATGATGGTGTAAGCTTTAAGTCTCATCACCGTGAATACATGAACAACGAAGAAAACTAGCCCGGGGGTAAAAAAATGAAACACTTTAACACAATGACAAAAAAAGCTTTTATTGGTTCCCTGCTTTGGGCTGCTTGCTCTTTTGCCTACACCAATTCAGATTCGGAATCAAGAATCTATCCGTTCTACACTGGTGAAAACGTTGTATTGCGGATCCCTCAAGAGATTGCTTATAACATGGATAACGCTTATTACTGCTTAGCCCATGGAGTAAAGAAATCTCCTTACGAAGTTGAAACAATATTTGATGGTGGTGGCCAACCATACAAATTTAGAGTCAACCAATGCCAGAATTTCTATGATCCCAATGACAATCAATATTCGTGGAATTGGCATAATAGGCAAAGTTTCTGGATGGAACTAATCGCCCCTGCAAATAAGACAGGCCATTTCTCTGGCACATTCACTATCAAAAAAGATGGGAAACAATCAGAACCTGTACCATTTTCATTTGATGTTGAAGACAATAATGGTGTCGCATTGATGTTTGCTGACTCGGCAGCAAGTTACCATAAACAAATTGAGATCAACGAATTCGTGGTTAACAACTCCATGGATGACTTGACCCTTCAAGATGTTTATATCGACTACTACTTGAAAAGGTCGTCTAACGCAATGCCTCAGTTCGATGTCTGGTACAGCCCCGGAGAAACCTGTCACGAGATATATGTCTGTGGCAATGACGAGTATATTATCCGACAAAGACTTCTTGGGGAATGGAATTTCCCGCCAAACAACACTCCTATTCCGACAGCTCAAATCGGCTATCAAGAAAATCCGTCTCTTAAATTTACTCCCATTTATGGTGATAAATATATTGATGCATTTTCGAATGCAAATAATACGGATTATTCTTATGGAGTGTCTGTTACTGATAGTAAATGGACTGCGTTCCAGAGAAATGCCCATATCAACGCTAAAATAGTCATGCGTTCAAGTGATGGAACGGTTCTTTTGGGCATTCCTCCGTCAGACGGGTCGTTCAGTAATTGTAGGCTCGCAACATACAATGTTGACTATGTATCGGATTCCTACGCTAAACATAAAGATTATTGGTGCAGCGAGAAAATAGAGACTCCTCAGGATGTTATATATGAAGGCGAAGACTACTTTGCTATGCCAGAACTCCCTAATGTGGAAGGGGTGACCTTCGAATTAGTGGCAGTAGATGCAGCAAGTTCCGTCCTTGTAAATAAACTTGAAATCGGTTCTCCTGCAGATTATTGGACCGGTGATTACGATGCGAACCACAACAATAATGTCAATACGGCACAGAACCGAAAGATTTTGTATGTCCGTTCTAAGCATGGATTGATTCGCTCTAGCAACACTATACCTCCTGGCACCTATAAATACAGAATCAATATCAAGAGCGAAAGTTCTGGTGCTATATTAAACTATATCGATAGAACCGTTATTGTCAAGGAAGGCGCAGAGCATTCGAAGGCTTCCGGTAAAAAGATTGCCGTCTTGATGGGCGATGAAACTTGGTTCAAAAGATACCAGTTGGATATTGCTTCGGGACTTGTCAACTTTTCTGATCAGAGTGTTACACTTAATAATTTCCATTATGACTATTATGGTCGTGTAGACCAGAAAGAACTTATTAATGGTGCAACGACTCTGTCTGGGGCAAGATACCAGCCGCATTACTGGTATTCACACTCGGGATTTGATGTGTCGTTTAAGGATTGTGGCAGTGGATACTTCAGACTTCGTTATAAGTACGCTGGTCAAATCACTGTATACCCGAACCGTACTGCGTATGACAACAAGGCAGGATTTGTGTATGCAACAGGGTATAAAATGACGAAAACCGACGACTATTCCATGTCGTATTGGCCTGGGGAGGTTTCTAATCGTCGTCGTTATTCTCCTTATACTCCGCTTTATAACAATGGCCAACTGATTTGGGGCGAGGAACCTAGTTGGGCACACTCATGTGATGATGGTACTCCGATTGTAGATCCGGGTTCAAGTGGCTCTGGGTCTGGTTCCGGCTCTGGTTCCGGCTCCGGCTCTGGATCTGGTGATCCGACGTCTTCTGCTAGCGGTACGATTGTTGATGTACCTCAGTCATCGTCTAGTTTTAATGCGTTTACGGATTTGGCTGTCCGTTATATGGACAATACAAATAATCCAGTTTCATCCGATATTCCTATGCTTTTCGATATTGTTAATAAGGGCACCAAAGACGCGTCTCTTAATGGATATACCGTTCGTTTCTATTACAACGATACTGAAAATGGCGATGCATCCAAACTCAGTTCTACAATCTACTATAGTGGTGATCCTCGTGGTACAGGCATTTTTGCGGGTGTCAATACACAAAAATGTGCTGCCGGCAAGTATGCGGTTGACTTCAAGTTCTCAAATCTTGCAACTATAAAAGCCGGTGATAGATTCCCGCAGGACAATGTTCAGGGTGTTTTGTATCAAACAAACGGCTATACAGAAATTTTCAATAAAAAGAATATTCAAAGTTGGGAAGATTATAAACAACTGACTGAAAATCCAAACATTGTCTTGTTTAATCCCAATGGTAAAGTTGTCTTTGGTAGGCCGGCCTGGGAATGCAATGGCTATACTGAAAAAGAATTGAAACTGAAGGTGACAGAGTCAATTATTTCGAATGAATATTCCTCGGTAATGGGAGGACAAGCTGGCAAAGTAACATTGAATATAACTAACATTGGTGATTTAGATCATGAACAACCTCTTTACGTTAATTTTTACGTAAAACATGGAAATGGTCAAGTGCCTGTTATTTTGTTCAATAATCAACGTAATCTTGTTGCGTCAGCTAATAAACTTGGCGTATTTAGTAATGGAGTTACGGTTGTTCGTCGTTCGTCTGGCGACAAGCACACTTTTGTGTTTACTTTACCAAACGGTTTAAAGGCTGGCGCCTCGAAAAACTTTACTTTTTGGCTTGCTGACGCATGTTTAAAAGATTGTCCCATAGAGGATAAGAGCTTGTTTAAGTGGAACTTCGCCGACGATTGGTCCGCAACGGAAGGTTACGCTCAACAAGGAAATACTGTTATCACAAAACATGTTTTTGTCACTAATGACAAAAATGAGAAATTGTATGGCGAACCCGATCCGAACGCCCCTGCACCAAGCGTAGCAAAGGTCCTTCTCCCGGGTGAACCTGAACCTCTCATGCAGCCAAGAGCCAAAATTGATGCCATGCGCGCAAACCGCACGGATGCAGTCGCCTATTCTGGAGGTCAGCTCCTTTCTGGTGGCGATTTTGAAGACGATTACCTGCGTGGTTGGACGGTTTCTGGTACTGTAGCTAACACCGAGGGCGAAGCAACTAGCGTTCGAGGAGCATCTCCCCAGGGTTCCCGTTATCTTGAACTAAAGGCTAACAGCAAAATTTCTCAGGAAATTTCAGACTTGTCTCTTGAAGTTCTCCGTGACAGTGGTGCCACTTTGACATTCTGGATGAATAGTGGTTCCGTACATGTTACATGGTCTAACCATGATTATACTTTAATTAACAAACAGTCCGGTTGGGTTCAGCAGAGTGTGCCTCTAGATAAAACTGAATTCCAGAATAATCAGGCTATTACGCTCTCCTTCTATACGGAAGGCTATCAAGTGCTTATTGACGATGCCGTACTCGTTCCGGGTACCGCCAAACCTGTCACCTATGCAACTCGCTTTACCAACATGGCGAACGAAGAAATCGAAAGCCGAGCCTATGATGGCGACAAGGAACAGCTGGTCACGACTTCTCAACGTGACGAAATGGGACGCGAATGGAAGAAGTATCTCCCGTATTCTATGCCCTGTAATGGCGTGGTGCAATGTAATTCTGATATGAAGTCGATGTATAATCCGACAACGGCAGAACAGTACTATATAGCTGAAAACGAGAATTACCCGGATGCCAAGGGTTATCCCTATACAGAAACTCGTTGGAAGCCGGACCCCATGGCGACAAAGGATGTTGTCGGCAGTCCTGGCCAGGCATTTAGCCTCCGTGGAGGAAAGCATTATACACGTGTTTATTCTTCTGGTGTGAACATGGATGGTATTGACCCAGTTAATACTGCTGACCTTTCTAATGCGGTTTCCGCAATTCAAGACTCAAGACAATATATTTCTCCCGATTATGTGAACTATCACGCAAAGGCTGATAAGAACCCGACACATCTTTGGGAACTTACTATTGATCCAAATGGTAACAAGACGTTCACGGTCAAGGATGGAGAGGGCCTTGTAATCGTCAGCGGAGCCTTGGATGAAAATGGCAATTTGGCAAGCCGTACAGTCAATAGGTACGATGCAAACGGTAATCTCACCGTAGTTCATCCTCCTATGAGCTGTCTCTATAGCCCGCAGCCGGCAAACTGCGTTGATTCTACAGAATACAAATATGATTCTGAAAATCATTTGATTGAATCTATAGAACCGGATGCAGGTATTACTCGTTCTTATTATGATCGATCGGGGCGTGTGCGGGCCACGCAGACTCAGAAACAGATTCTTTCGAAAACCGCTTCTGTGACGATATACGACAATTTAGACAGAGCGATTGCTACGGGTGAATGGAAACACAATAAGGATGAAAGCTCCCTTAGAAGTGACTTGCTGTCCGATGAGAACGATGCGAGCAACAAGGCTAAATTCCCGCATGAAGAGAATCTTACTCCTGGTACGGTAACTCGTACGTTCTATGATAAAGCACCTTCTCAGGATACGCTGAATAAACTTGGCGTAGATACGTATCCTTCTTGGATTGAACCGACTTACATTCGCGGACGTGTGGCTGCCGTCATCTCGGATGTTAAGGCGGTGTTGAATGATGATGGCTCGGCTGTAAAGTCGACTAGTGGTTCCGACAGTGTAATTCGTGTGTCAACGGCAAATTCCTATGACAAGTATGGTCGAGTTATTGCCAATTACGCTTTTGACCCGACTATGCCTGCCGATAGTCTCAAAACGCTAGCCGTGGAAACGGAGTTCGACTTGGGAGGCAAGGTCACAATGACCAAGAAATACCCGTTCGGGCTTGGTACGTGGGGCCATATGCGCATGTTTGCTGAACGTTTTACTTATGACCGTCTTGGCCGTGTGGACAAGGTTTTCTCTAACCGCGGTAACGGGGAACAGCTCTTGGCTCATTACGAGTACTATCCGACTGGTGCGGTTAAGAAGATTACCATGGGCAATTCCCTGACATTATCTTATACCTATCACATCAGTGGGGCTGTAAAGACAGCTAAGGTAAATTCTGCCGATGATGGTAAAGTTTATTCCGAAACCCTCTACTATGAAGATTGTGGCGACAATGGTTGTACACCTCAGTACAATGGCAATATCAGCCGCATGGCGCATGAGATGGCTGTGGATGACGGCAAATATCGCGATGTCCAATACACTTATGACTTTATGAACCGACTGGTCAATGTGAATGACGCTATAGATAATGATTTCGACGAAATCTTTACCTACGATGCCCAGGGAAGGATTATAGCCCAGCGCCGTGCGGGTAACGTTAACAGCGGAAATGGCGGCGAATATGCTTACGAAGCTGGCTCAAACAGGCTTATGTCTGTCGCAAATGGTATGGGCGGCACGGCAGACTCCCGCAATATGTCTGACCAAAACAACTTTGAGTACGATTCTGAAGGAAATTTGATCGAGGATAAGTCTAAAGGCTTGACAATTTCCTATGATTGGAGAGGAATGCCTGTCGAATTTACTCGCAATGATGCCTGCATTGACATACACGAGCACGTCGTGTGTGGTTTAGTTAAGCTAGTCATGGCCTACGACGGCTCGGGCCGCCGTATCTCGAAAACGCGTATGCGTGACTACGGCAATGGCGTTTGGGTAACCGAGCTTGTGACCCACTACACGGGAATCGGTACCGAAATCCGCGAGAACATCGCCGGTGCTACCCCAGAAACAAAAGTCGTTGTTAACATGCCGCAGGGGTTGGGCCGTTACGGCATTGAGGATGCGGTTACCCCGTACAGCAATATCAATTCCTTCGAGTGGTACCTGAAGAACAACCTCGGGAGCACGATGCTCGTGTACGGGACGCAGTGGGTTGGTGACATTACCAAGGCAGACGTGGGTACGCTCAAGGCTGCTTACGACTACCGCGCTTTTGGTGAACAGGTCAGCCTCACGGAACGTACTGACAAGGTGACTGAAAACTTCACCGGTAAGGAACTTGACGACGAAATCGAACTCAACTACTTTGGTGCCCGATACCTTGACCCGATGCTCGGATTGTGGATTTCTGTGGACCTGAAGAGGCAATTCAATAGCCCATATCTGTACGCAGGGAATGGAGTAAGTTCGGTGAATGGCGCAGATCCAGATGGTATGGCTTGGGAATATGCGCAAAATTCAGGAAGATTAACTTATATCAATGATAATACTGGTGCGCGTACTTTTGTCGCATATGGTTATGCTGGACATGGAGAAGGTTTTAATAATGCTAATTACGAGAGTGTTCGCATGACTGGCCCTCTCCCTGCTGGAACTTATACAATTTCACCAATGATTAAAGAGCATCCCCAGGGTAAGTACAAAAATTATATGAAACTGACTCCTGATGAAGATAATGAAATGTATGGACGAGATCTTTTCTTGATTCATGGAAGAAAAACTCTAAAAGATTTTGATGCGTCTTCTGGTTGTGCAATTTTTGACCGAGATGATAGAATGCGCATTGCAAATAGCGGGGATAATAAATTGATTGTTGTCCCGGATGCCTTAGAAGATTTAGAGGATGGCCCTGGCAATGTTTTTGTTAACCCGCATGATATTGAAGTTGAAGGTGAATAAGATTTATTAAATGATGAAAAAAATTGTTGTTACATGTCTCTTTCTTTTTTCTGCAATTTATTCTCAAGATTGTCTTGTTAAACCAAATGGTTTAACTGTATGTGAAAAAAAAATTGGCAAGACTCTTGTTTCAATTGAGTTAGAAAAAACTAGGAGAGAAAAAAGCAAAGCATGCTTTCCTTACTGGGAGGGGTATTCTTTCCCAGATATAAGTGTCAAACTTACTGTTGATGGGAATAATGTTTTCTTCCCTAGGGAATTGTATTGTACTTTTGCTTTGGTTAACGACTTGTCTGTAAAAAAAAGAGAAAAAGACTTTATTTTATTTGGTTCTTCAGGAGACGCTAGCGAAACTGTATATTTTGAATTGTTTTTTGATAAAGAAAAGGTCTATAAATCATTTACGTTTGAAAGAGAAGATAAGAAAGATACGATTTCAACTTGTGTATACAGACCTGTTTTTTATGAATAATTGTTTTTGATTCTAGGTCAGAACTACGTCGAAATTTAACAAAAGGTCGCTTCGGCGGCCTTTTTCCGTAAATTCATCGTTTCATTCTGTTAATTTGTAAAAAATAATACTAGATTTCTTTATATGAAAACAAAAATTCTTCTTCCTCTTTTCCTCCTGGCTCTCTGGGCCTGTTCCGACAACGAATCCAATCCTGCAGATGTGCCCGAACCGCCAGCATCAAGCGAAACCGTTCCCTCCTCGAGCAGTGTAGTGGCAGAAGTGCCTGATACATGCGGAAGCTTTGTCGATGCCCGTGACGGACAGTCCTACTGCACAGTAAAGATTGGAGAGCAGACTTGGATGGCAAAAAATCTTGCGTATGCTATTCCAGGTTCCATTTGCCGTTCGGACAATCCCGCAAATTGTGAAAAGTACGGTCGTCTCTATTCCTGGGCTCAGGCTATCGGAAAAACGGATGCGGAATGCGGTGTGGGCAAGAATTGTGCCTTGACGGAAGGCCCGTTTCAGGGGGCCTGCCCGGAAGGCTGGGCTTTGCCCGACACAAGTGACTGGAAACAGCTGATGAGGTTTGTCAGGGAAAACAACGAAGGCGAATCATTAGCGGCAAGTCTCTTATCCACGGAAGAGCCCGAGTGGGCAAAATATGTTACAGCAACAGACCGTTTTGGTTTTGCCGCTTTGGCCTCTGCTGGATCTTACAGCCCCACAAATGCTTTCACGGGGGACGACCGAACATATTTCTGGTCTAGAACGCAAGATACATTCGGCGATGATGACTATAAATACGCCCACATGTTCCTTGTTCAGCCGCTTGATGAGGTGGTCAGGGTTGGTTCCGCGGGCAAAGGCGCACAATATTCCGTCCGCTGCATAAAATACTAGCAGAATTCATTCTTTTTAACAAAGGCCGCTCAAGCGGCCTTTTCCCGTAAAATCATCGTTTCATTCTGTTAAGTTGTAAAAAATAATACTACTTTTCTTTATATGAAAACAAAAATTCTTTTTCCTCCTGGCTCTCTGGGCCTGTTCTGACAATGAATCTAATCCTGCAAAAACGGAGGTGCCCGAGCCGCCAGCGTCGTGCGGGTAACATCAACAGCGGGAATGGTGGCGAATATGTCTACAAGTCCGGCTCGAACAAGCTTAAGTCCGTCGCAAACGGCATGGGCGGATCCGCCGACAGCCGCAATATGTCTGCTGCAGAAAACTTCGACTACGATACCGAAGGCAACTTGATTGGCGACTTGTCCAAGAATATGAAAATTTTCTACGACTGGCGCAGCATGCCCACGGAATTCAAGAGAGAGAATTTCTGCTATGATATTCGCGAGACCTCTGCTTGTGATTCTACGAAACTCCTGATGGCCTATGACGGCTCCGGTCGTCGCGTGTCCAAGACTCAGCTGCATACGTCTGGCAATGGGGTTTGGGACACCGTCCTGGTGACGCACTACACTGGAATTGGCACAGAAATTCGTGAAAATCTTGCAACGTCAGAGCCAGGAACAAAGGTGGTTGTGAACATGCCGCAAGGCCTTGGTCGCTACGGAATCGAGGATGCCGACCACGCGGCGGAAAACGGTTCCGCGCAGACTTTCGAATGGTACCTCAAGAACCATCTGGGTTCCACTATGCTCGTTTACGGCACGCAGGCCTCTTCAAGCACGGGTGGGGTCAAGGCCGCTTACGATTATCGCAGTTTCGGCGAGCAGATAGAGCTTACGCCGCCGTCGACCGGCAAGGTCACGGAGAATTTCACTGGCAAGGAACGAGATGACGAGACTCAGTTGGATTACTTTGGCGCCCGTTACCTTGACCCAATGTTAGGAATGTGGACTTCTGTTGACCCTGCAAGGCAATTTGCAAGCCCTTATCTGTATGCCGGAAATGGGGTGAATCCGGTGAATGTTGTTGATCCGAATGGAAATTACACTCTTAATTTGAATGAAGATAATACTGTTGCAAGTTTGGTCGAGGATGATAATTCTAATACAGTATCTCTATTGGATGCAAACGGTAAATTGGTAAATACATTTGCTGCACCTCCATCTGGAAGTTATTTCTTTACAGAGAAGCTTGTTGGGGAGAAATTTGATCCAAATATGCAGCAAAATGCAAACGCAATGATTAAGGATGCTTCTCAATATTGGCCTGCTGATTTTATTGGGTGGGGAACAAATGGACCGTTCGATTTTAAAAATCAATATTATTTTGGTGCAGATAAAACTGTAGGTGTTTTAGATGGAACTATAATGACTGCTCGAGATGCGGGAAACGCAATATGGGGCGGATGGACTAGGCATGCCTATTTATGTAGAGCAACTCTTGGTTGTGATGACTTGTTGCCTCGTATTCAGGCTCATTTGATTATGCAAGGAATTTCAAAGTTGGTAGCTCCTGGTTTTAAAGAAGATCCACCAAGCGCAACAATGCAAAGTTGGGGCTTTAACAATTATTTGCCATCAACCAAATGATAGGATAAAGAAATGAATTTTGGTAAGATTAATAAAAAGGTGATGGAAATGGATCGCCCTCTAAAAATGTTGATTGTTTTTTTTGGAGGTTTTCCGATGCTTTTGTGCTTTTTATTTTGGAATGGTGGACATTTTAAGGGGGTTGGAGCATCTCCTTTTCGTCAGCATTTATCACAAAAAGATAATAGCAAGGCTTGTTCAATAGATGGGACAAAATTGTTTTTAATTGGCGACGATGTTGATGTTTCTTTTTTTCAAATGTATGCAATCAGTGGCTTTAAAGCATATCGTTTTTATCATGTTTTTTTTATTGATGAAACTGAAAATAGAATAAATTTCATAACATATAAATTTCCTTTAACAACAGGGGTTGGTGCTATTATTGAAAATACAGATATGATAATTGAGAACTCTTCGGATACAATAACGATATATTATGATAAAGAACCTATTGATGGCTTTCTGTTGGAAAATAATCCATTCTCAAAAAAAATCCTGTTTGAAAGACTCGACAATTTAAAAAGCTTAAAAAAACACGAAGGAGTTTGTTATTTATAATGGATTGGAAACAAATAAAAATAGAAGAAACTTTCTTGTTTAACAGGTTGCTTTCTTTAATCGCTTTTGTTTTTTTAACTGTAATAGCCATTAAAGAAATGTCTGTATTTTTGAATCCTGACTACATTAAGGCTGTTTGTGTTTTGAGTATTTTTTCAGGAATTCTATATTTTATAGCCTCATTTCTTTTGTTTTTCGATTTTTTGAATTTAAAAAAGAAGCTTGTAAAAAATAAAATATGGGTGATGGTTTTTCTATTTGGTTTTTTATTTGATGTAATTGGTTGGTTTATCGAATCTATTGTTAGAACATATTTTTAGTTGAAATTTTCCTATGATTGGAGGGGTATGCCTGTCGAGTTTACGCGCAATGATGCCTGCATTGACATACACGAGCACGTCGTGTGTGGTTTAGTTAAGCTCGTCATGGCCTACGATGGCTCGGGCCGCCGTATCTCGAAAACGCGTATGCGTGACTACGGCAATGGGGTTTGGGACACCGTCCTGGTGACGCACTACACTGGAATTGGCACAGAAATTCGTGAAAATCTTGCAACGTCAGAGCCAGGAACAAAGGTGGTTGTGAACATGCCGCAGGGCCTTGGTCGCTACGGAATCGAGGATGCCGACCACACGGCGGAAAACGGTTCCGCGCAGACTTTCGAATGGTACCTCAAGAACCATCTGGGTTCCACTATGCTCGTTTACGGCACGCGGGCCTCTTCAAGCACGGGTGGGGTCAAGGCCGCTTACGATTATCGCAGTTTCGGCGAGCAGATAGAGCTTACGCCTCCGTCGACCGGCAAGGTCACGGAGAACTTCACTGGCAAGGAACGTGACGACGAAATTGAGTTGGACTACTTCGGTGCCCGCTACCTTGACCCAATGTTAGGAATGTGGACTTCTGTTGACCCTGCAAGGCAATTTGCGAGTCCGTATCTGTACGCTGGGAATGGAATGAATCCAATAATTGGAGCTGATGATGATGGTCGCTATTTTATTCATGAAAATTCATGGGGAACATTCGAAATAAGGACTTTTTCTATGACCAATGCTGTTGTTGGAAATGGCGTTAAATCGGGGGCTGTATTGGGGGGTGCCTTATATGGCACATTTACAAGCGGAACTGCCGCTACATTAGCAACGGCTGGTTCTATACTTTATTCAATAGGGACGGGCTTTATTGATGAATATAACTCTGAAAAAGGTATAACAGGAAGATACTTTGTACGAGATTTGTTAACTGATCCTGTCGGATTTTTAACTGGATTGGTTGATAAATTTGCAGGAAAAGTGTCTGGTTCTTTAACAGCAGGAGCGGTGTTTTTGACTGATTTGTATAATTCCTTTGATAAGGTTGATTCACCTGAATTTATAGATGAGTTTAATTCAAGGATGAAAAGTAATGGTGGCGATTATTGGAATTCGTTCAATTCTCGTGAAGAGGCCGAGGCTTTTGCTAATGGAATTTTGAAAGATATAGAGGAACGAAATAAATGAAGAAGAAAAAAATCATAATAAGACTTTTGATAGCTTTGTTGTGTGCGATTATTTTTGCGTTGTTGGTTCCTTACGTTTACGGAGAAAGATTTACGCATAGTCGTTGGGGAATGGCTTTTTTATTTTGGATGTTTTGTTCTGCTATTGCAATATCTCCTGAAATTACGATAATTCCCATGAATTTAATAGAGAAAAAGAAACGGAAACTAACATTTGATGAAATTCTTTCTGGTAAAGAGGAGCCTAAAGAGGAGGAAGACTTTGATTCACTAATTTCCAAGAAGAAATGAAATTTGTTTTAAGAAAATTCTTTTTCGCAAGGACTTATGAAATGTTAGGTTGTGATGACTTGTTACCCCGTTTTCAAGCCCATTTGATTATGCAAGTAATTTCAAATTTGGTTGCTCCAGGTTTTAAAGAAGATCTTCCAAGCGCAACAATGCAAAGTTGGGGCTTTAATAATTATTTGCCATCAACCAAATAATAGGATAAAGAAATGAATTTTGGTAAGATTGGTAAAAAGTTTGTAAAAAATAAAATATGGGTATTGTTTTTTTTGATAGGCTTTATCGCTGATGTAGTTGGTTGGCTCGTAGAATCTATTGCTATTACATATTTCGCTTAATTTTTCAATAATTTCCTATGATTGGAGAGGCGTGCCGGCAGAGTTTACACGCATCGATTTTCTTCAAAAGGTCGCTTCGGCGGCCTTTTTCCGTAAAATCATTGTTTCATTCTGTTAAGTTGTAAAAAATAATACTACATTTCTTTATATGAAAACAAAAATCCTTCTTCCTATTTTCCTTATGGCTTTCTGGGCCTGTACTGACAATGAATCTAACCCTGTAAAAACGGATGTACCCGAACCGCCGCCGGCTTCGAGTGAGACTGTTCCCTCCTCGAGTAGCGTGGTGGTCCAAGAACCTGATAGTTGTGGGAGTTTTGTCGATGCCCGTGACGGGCAGTCCTATTGCACGGTAAAAATTGGCGAGCAGACCTGGATGGCAAAAAATCTTGCGTATGCAATTCCCGGTTCCATTTGCCGTTCTGACAATCCCGCAAATTGCGAAAGGTACGGCCGTCTCTATTCCTGGGCTCAGGCTATCGGAAAAACGGATGCGGAATGCGGTGTGGGCAGGAATTGTACCTTGGCAGAAGGCCAGTTTCAGGGGGCCTGCCCGGAAGGCTGGGCTTTGCCCGACACAAGTGACTGGAAACAGCTGATGAGGTTTGTCAGGGAAAACAACGAAGGCGAGTCATTAGCGGCGAGTCTCTTATCCACAGAAGAGCCCGAATGGGCAGAATATGTTACAGCAACGGACCGCTTTGGTTTTGCCGCCTTGGCCTCTGCTGGATCCTACAACCCCGAAAATTCTTTCACCGGGGACGACCGAACATTTTTCTGGTCTAGAACGCAAGATACATTCGGCGATGACGACTATGATGACGCACACATGTTCCTTGTCCAGCCGCTTGACGAGGTGGTCTGGGTTGGTTCCGCGGGCAAAATCGCGCAATATTCCGTCCGCTGCATAAAGTACTAGCGGGTTCATTTTTCTGCAAAAAAGGTCGCCCTTCGGCGACCTTTTTCCTTAAATTGTACGTTCAAAGCACGTAAATCTTTTTACCTATACCGCACATAAATCAAGGGGTAAGAGTCTTTATCCCAAGGATTCACATAGAAGTAGTAATGGTCGTTGCCATAGTAGCGGACGAATTCATTTACACATCCATTCTGCCGAGAAAAGACAATGGAGCCAGAATCCTTATTCACAGTGGGCGAGTTGCCAAGGAACAGATCGACATCGCTATAAGACATGCAATCGTCCTCATTGTTATTGGCATAAATCTCAACCTGTTCTGCATCATAGGGGCCAAAAATCTTTGAAACCGTTCTATCAACGTCTCCCGGCTTACTGCTATAACGAATCACTTCCTCATTATAGGGAGCAGCCTGCCCAATATGCAGGGGGCCATTCCCATCCGGGTCCGTTGTATAGGAGAAATCAGACTGGCCAGGTTCACCCGGCTGGTCATCGAACTTAACCATCAGCATTTTTCGAACAGGCTTCTTAGCGCCAACAGCGGAATATTCAAATATAACAGCTCCATCTTGGAAAATACCATTTCCCGAGATATGTTCTGGGTTCTGGTCACCCTGGTTTTGATGAATCAGGTGCATTCCATAGCCCTTCGTATATGGCGCACCAAAGACATAGATCCTTTTAACGTTCTTGAAGAGTTCATCGAACATCGGCAATTTAAACTGTTTCGGGTCACTCGTTGGAGTAGCGCTGTCATGCTGCCATCTTCTACCGGCAATATCACGCAGGATTCCGTAATGGCGTATGTAGTCTAGGGCACCTTCCGAAGCGGTACCGCCCTTTCCGGGAATCATTGTAATGGGATGATACGCATTTGTCGCCGACCAAATGTTACCATAATAACTCGCATTATAGTCTCGCATATTTACAATTCTATACGGGAATTCATATTTATGGCCGTTCTTGATATCAATAACACAGTCATACACCTTATTGTTGCTTGTCTTTACCTTAAAGCGGTAATGTAAGAACTTACCCTCTTGCCCTATGCGCTCGACTTCATTTGAGCCAGCGACGAATGTTCCTACAACATAGCCATATTTACTCTGCTGAGCAAATACAGACGATGTCATAGCGGCAAGGCCGAGTAGTACAATGATTTTACTCAATGGTATTTTCATACAATCTCCTTTTAGGATTGATTAAAGGTTATTTTAATAATATATAATTTATACACAATATTTTCAATAAATTATTTAGAATAAACGAATGAAACACACAATACATTCAATTCCATAAAGTAGTGTATGCTTTGAAGAAGAGCTTAGGGATAACCTGCGCAAGGAACACCTCTACAAGTTCGAAAAGAGGCGAGGTTGGAATATTTTCCCTAAAAAAGTCGCTCCGGAGGCCTTTTCGCATGGCAAAATCACCTGAAAGTGGGCAAAAATCCCGTTTTTTTCTATTTTAAGGACATATGCGCAAGTTTGCCTTTTCTTTTGCGGCCCTTTTTGCCGGTATGTGTGCGGTGCAGTCCTTTGCCCAGCCCCGCGACCTGTTCGCGGAATTCGAGGCGGAGGCCGAAGCTGCCGACGCATCTTCCAGCAGCGTCGCACCCTCTTCTAGCAGTGTTGTCCCGGCGTCCAGCGTCGCCGTATCCTCAAGTTCCGAGGTTCCGCAGTCCAGTTCTGTCGCGTCCTCCAGCTCGAGCATCGCCAGTAGTTCCTCTGTAGCCGTATCCGCTCTGGCCGATACGGTCCCCGCCGCACCGGTCGCAAGCGCCGATTCCGCGGTGCAGCCAGATTCATCCGTAGCAGATTCCGCTGTCGCCGATTCCGCGCAGCAGGTTTCGCCCGAGGATTCGTACGTCGCATCGATGAACAGGCAGGTCGAAGAGGCCAGGAAGCGCGATTCGCTCGCCGCTCTCAGTTCCAGCAGCGTCACACCGCAGTCGAGCGAAAGCGAGACAAGTGTGTCTAGTACTGCGGATATTTCTTCTAGTTCTATGAGCCGCCGTGACCTACTTGGCCCGGTGAAGGTGTCCAAGGTCTACGGCATCGACGAGATGAAGGGCCGCTACCGCAGCCCGCGCAAGGCGCTGTTCATGTCGCTCGTAGTGCCCGGCTCCGGCCAGCTTTACGTGGGCGGATCCACGTTCACCTACGTGCGTGGCGGTGTTTACCTCGCACTTGAGGCCGCCCTCTGGGGCAGCTGGTACTACTTCTCGGTCTATAAGTACAACGACCAGGTCAAGAAGTACAAGAAGTTCGCGAAGGAGCACTACTCCATCGGCCGCTACGAGGCAGGCATGCGTGACCTTTACGGCCAGCTTTCCGACGAGATGGAGGAATCCCGCTTCGAGGCCCGCTACATGAGTTCTCGTGAAGGGTTCTGCGAAGCCATCTACGGTAGCGCGACCGCATCGAACTGCTACACGGCGGGCCGCCTTTTCAACCAGGACAAGGCCCATTACGACCGTTTCTCCGTATCCAACCCGTCCTCGCTCAAGGACGAGATTAAGACCGTCGGTTCGTTCTATGACGCGCCTGCCGTATACCAGCAGATTTCGGACAAGTCCTACGTGCTCGGTTGGGACGACGTGACCGACCCGGCCATCGCGATCAACCTGGAACTCGAGGAAGAAGACCCGTCCGACGGGCTTGTCCCGCTAGGGAAGTCCAAGCACATGGACGAATACCGTTCCATGCGCGGCAAGGCGAACGACTACGCCGACATGCAGGTCTGGTTCTTCGGCGGGCTCATCCTGAACCACCTGGTCTCGGCCATCGACGCGGCGTTCACGGCGAACTCGCACAACAAGACCCTGTATTCCGAGGAACTTTCTTGGTACGACCGGCTCCATTTCGACAGCTACGTGAACATCTTTAACGGGCTCGACGTGGGCGTGCAGGCCAGCTGGGGATTCTAATGCGTTTTCTGTGGGCAGTATTGCTTGCCGTGCTCCTCGCGGCCACGACCTCCTTTGCACAGGTGGTCATCTCGGTCGACGAGAGCGTAAGCAAGAACCGCGATAAGAGCCTGTGGATTGCACTCGGGGCCAGTGCGGGCCTGCCGGGCATGGGTGAACTCTACCTGGGCGAAAAGAGCCTGGTACGCCCGTTCGTATGGACGGATGCCGCCCTTTGGCTCACGGCCCTCAGTTCGTATGTCATCGGGGAACGCTATATCACCTCGGCACACAATTATGCGGTGCGCCATGCGGGCCTCACGAGCAACAGCCACAAGGTATCGATGCTCAACACGGTGGGCGACTACCGTAGCCGCAGCGGTATCGCGGGGCAGAACTCTTCGCCCGACATGGACGAGGACTACAACCAAGCGATGATCCGTGCGGGCAAGGGCGTGAACGACGACCTGGACGAAAGCATCCAGTGGGACTGGGGCTCCAGCGACAATCCCGAGTCGACAGAGCATATCGACGAGTTCAAGAGCCGCATGCGGCACTACCGCGTAAGCCGCATCGTATTCCAGGTCTCTGTCGGTGCGCTGGTCATCAACCGCGTCATATCGATGCTCGACGCCATGCGCATCTACAGGGCGACATCTTCGAAGTCCTTTTCTGAGCGCATGGATATCGTGCCGCAGTTCATGGAGGACGGCGGCGGTCTGGGCGTGAACGTGAAGTTCTAGGCCAGCGATGCTCCGGTTCGCGCGAAAGTCACGCCTTTTCCTAGCGCTAGCCGTTTTCCCGCTTATCCTCTGCTGCAGCAACAGCACCACCTATTCCGACGAACCCGAGGAGCCCCCGCAGCTCGAGTGGACAACAGTCCCGTACAATTCCGACCTGCTACGCATCACGGGCCGCACCAACTATACCATGGGCGACTTCGTAATCCTATCGTGGTCGGCCTCCGCCGTCACCGTAGCCTTTGTCGGGACAGCGCTCGAGATGGAGGCCGGCACGAACCAGTTCGCCTATATCGATGTGTTCGTCGACGGGGAAAAGGAGCCTTCGTCCCTGATAAAGCTTGCCAATACTGGCGAGGAGCCTATCGTAGTGCCCGTAGTTACTGGTCTGCGCTACGGTACGCACGTGGTTACCTTATACAAAAGGAGCGAGAGCCACAACGGCGACTGGCTATTCTACGGTCTGCGCGTACTGGGGGAGGCTCGCAAGGACCTATTGCCCAAAGTTCCCAAGCACAAGATTGAGTTTGTCGGGAACTCCATAACGTGCGGGTGCGATGTACTGAACCCTGTCCCGGGCGGCGAATCCGATCTAGCCTACACAAGTTCGTACCACAGCTATGCAGGGCAGACGGCAATGACCCTCAAGGCCGAGATACACAACATCTGCATGGGTGGGCGAGGTTTCCACATCAATTACGACAGGAGCAAGAACTACCTGCTCCCCGCCATATACGGACTGACCGGGACGACGTCGATCTACACGGTAAACTGGGCCCCTGACAAGTGGCACCCGGACATAGTCGTGGTGAACCTGGGAACGAACGACTTTGCAAGCGGCGCGAACGATTCCGCAGGGTTCGTGAACGCGGCGGTCAACTTCATCGAGCGCATACGCTCGTATCACCCGGAATCCAAGATCGTGATGCTCGACGGCCCGATGCTCACGGGCGGACTCATGGTCCAATGCCGCCAGTACCTG